>OBXQ01000361.1_pt1 | contig 26792 bp, 27 predicted proteins | sample 1476641 | NCBI WGS metagenome assembly OBXQ01 (sample SAMEA2580174, study PRJEB22360) | human gut metagenome | biome: human gut; feature: human-associated habitat; material: faeces | place: Denmark | collected 2008/2010
TGTCATATAAGGGGGGAGGTGGTGGACCTTCCCCCCCTGCCGCCGCTATCACGGGGAGAACGGCTGCGCCAGAGTCCGGTTGGAGAACGGGGACCGGGTTTTCCAGGGCAGCAACCGCTGCGGCGTTCTGCGCACAGAGGGCCTGAGGCTGGAGCCGGAGGATTATGAGTATCTGCTGGGGTTCGATCTGATCCACAGCGGCATTTTCGGGTTTGCGGAGGATGAGGTCCGGACCCTGAAGGAGAGAGGAGCGCGGATCTCTTTCGATTTTTCCAGTTCCTTCACCGGGGAGTACCTGAAGCGGGTGCTGCCGTATGTGGATTACCCGGTATTTTCATGCAGCCATCTGGAGATGGGCGAGATGGAGCGGCTTTTGGAATACGCCGCCGGGCAGGGATGCGCGCTGACGCTCTGTACTAGAGGGGAGTCCGGGGCCTGGCTGGCGGATGGCAAAGAGGTGTACCGGCAGCGGCCTTATCTGGTGGAGGCCCGGGACACCATGGCGGCGGGAGATTCCTTTCTGACCTGTTTCCTGGTCAACTATCTGAACGAAAGCCAGAAGAATCCCGGCGGGCATGAGGCCGCGGTAACAGTTTCGCTGGAACGGGCCGCGCAATTTGCGGCCAACCAGTGCATGGTGGACGGCTCCTGGGGACATGGAGTCCGCTATTGACCGGGATTAATTTGAATTTATGGAGTGTGGCGTATGATTAGAGCGGTTTTATTCGACATGGACGGCCTGATGTTCGATACGGAGCGTTTGGCCACGGAAACCTGGATGGAGCTGGGGCGCAGGCATGGTATTCCGGTCACGCGGGAGCTGATGGACGAGACGCGGGGAAGACCGCTGGAAGACTGCGTCCGTATTTTTAAAAAACATCTGGGACAGGATTTTGATTTTTTTAAACACCGCGGAGAGCGGAAACGCTATATGGACGCGTACCTGGAAGAACACGGCCTGCCGGTGAAGCCGGGGCTTGGGCGGCTTTTGGGGTATCTGCGGGAAAACGGCTACAAAACAGCTCTGGCCACGTCCACCCATGCGGAGACCGCCGGCGCATATCTGAAAATAGCTGGGGTGGAGGAATATTTTGACTGTAAGGTGTTCGGGGATATGGTGGAGCGGGGGAAGCCTAATCCGGACATATACCTGCGCGCCGCAAAGCTTCTGGGAATCCCGCCGGAGGAATGCCTGGTGCTGGAGGATTCCCCCTGCGGAGTCTGTGCGGGCTGGAGGGCAGGCTGCCGTGTGATCATGATTCCTGATCTGGTAGAGCCGTCCGGGGAAGATTTGGAGCGCGCCGATGCCTGTGTACCGTCCCTGAATGAGGTGATTTCTTATCTTGAGAATTGAGAAGGAAAAATTTTCCGGTCCTGTTTGATTTTTTGATGGATCAATGTTATAGTGGTTATAACAAGTTGTACTGGAGGGACAAACATGGAAAAACTGAAAAAAGGCTCCAGCGTGCCACTCTATAAACAGTTATTTGAGGTGATTGAACAACAGATTTCAGACGGCGAGCTGAAAGAAGGCCAGCAGCTGATGACCGAGGCGGAGCTCAGCGCCGAGTACGGCGTCAGCAGGATTACGGTGCGCAAGGCGCTGGAACTTCTGGTGGAGGACGGGATTCTGGTAAAACGCCAGGGAGTGGGCGCTTTTGTGGCGGAACGGAAGATGCACCGGCGGGTTGAGGGAATTATGGGATTTACGCAGAACTGCGCCGCAGAGGGCAAAAAGGCCGGTGCTGTACTGCTGGCCGCCGAGTTGGCAGAGCCGACGGTCAAGGATATCGAGAATCTCCAGATCAAATCCAACGAGAAGGTGATCCGCATCGTCAGGCTGCGCCTCAGCGACGATGTGCCGGTGATCCTGGAGGAGGTCCGCTTTTCACAGAAATATGCGTTTTTGATGGGGCAGGATCTCACCACCTCCATCTACCAGATGCTGGCGGACCAGGGCATCAGCCTGGGACACAGCACCATGGAGGTCGAGATCTGTTATGCTAACGAGGAGGAAAGCCGCCTGCTTGAGGTGAAGGAGCGGGAAGCGCTTCTTGTGACGAAAAGCATGGTCTACAGCCAGCAGGGAGAGCCGGTCCATTACTGCAAAAATACGATCAATCTGTCGCGGTATAAGATGACCGTTATTATTTAAAAATCGAACATTATGTTTAAATAAGGTTGTGATATAACAACATAGAATGTGCTGTTATATCACAACCTTATTTTTTGTGCAAAATGTTACAAAATAGAAGCTGTATTTGAATGTTATAGACAAAATAAAGATTTGTTCTCCGGAGGACTTGCAAATCAATATAACATATCTTATAATATCTACATGACATGTCAATACAATTATAAAAAGGAGAGCGGCATATGAAAAAAATGGTATCAGCGTTGGCGGCGGCAGTATTGGCGGGATGCATTCTGACGGGGTGCGGTGGAACAACCGCTGCGGACCCGGGGGGAACGGGAGCAGCTGAGGCGGGACAGACGGCGGATGCGGGGGCGTCCGGCGGCGGAAAGGTCAAAATCCGGTTTATGCACCAGTGGGCGGAAGAAAACAGGCTTCCCTACTGGAACGCTCTGACCGAAGCCTACATGGCGGAGCACCCCGATGTGATCATCGAGACGGAGGTGATCCCCAACGAAGCTTACAAGGAAAAGATTCGCATCATGCTCGGAGGAGGCGATATGCCGGATCTGTTCTTTACCTGGGACGGCGAATGGGTAAAGCGGTTTGCAAACAGCGGAGCCATCGCGGACCTGACCCCTTATCTGGAGGAAGACGCAGCGTTTAAGGACGCTTTCAACCAGGGAATCCTGACTACCGGCCAGGTGGATGGGAAGCAGTACAGCCTGCCGATCCGCACCTGCGTGAACTTTGTGCTGTACAACACAAAGGTATTTGAACAGTACAATCTTCAGGAGCCGAAAACCTGGGACGAGTTTATGAATGTCTGCGAAACCCTGAAAGCCAACGGCGTAACGCCACTCGCCATGGGAGATGCGGAGCAGTGGGCGGCGGCTCATTATATTTCCGCCCTGAACGTGCAGATGGTTCCCATGGAGACGCTGGAGGGCGACTACTACCTCACGTCGGGAGCATTTTCCGATCCGGGTTATGTGAAGGCCCTGCAGCTGGTAAAGGATATGTATGACAAGGGTTACTTTATGGAGGGAATGCCTTCCACCTCCCAGAACATCGCCAAGGAGATGTTTGCGGCGGGACAGACCGCGATGATCTACGACCAGTGCGCCAGCTTCAAAACACAGTATTTTGACAAGATGGAAGAGGGCTCCTGGGACATTTTCCCGCTTCCCCAGGTTGCGGGCGCGGCTGGAAACACCGGAACCATGGTGGCCTGGATCGACCAGTTCGCCGTTTCCTCCAAGAGCGAACACCCGGAAGTGGTGGTGGACTTCCTGAAATTCTTCTACAATGAGGCCAACCAGAAGCAGATGCAGAAGGAACTGGGATTTGTGTCCACGGTGAACGCGGTGGCGGGCGACGATCAGGACTCCTTCCCCCAGCTGTGCAAGGCGGTGGATATCATCAACCAGTGCGAGGGATTTATCTCGGTTCTGGATGTGGAGATGGACGGCGCTGTGGCAAATGTGTACCAGTCGTCCATTCAGGAAATGTTTACGACGAAAACGCCTGAGGATGTGATGAACGCCGTGAGAGCGGAAGTGGAACGTGTAAAAGCGGAGCAGAAGTAATCCGGTCCGCTTTGGGAGAAGGCTGCTGATGGGAGATGAGAGGGAATGTATAATAAAAAATGGACTGCGGGACTTTATTTGCTTCCGGCGCTTGTTCTGGTAACAGTGTTTATCTACGTTGCCATTGGACTGAATTTTTACTACAGCCTGTTCCGATGGAGTACCTATACGGAAAAGGTCTGGGTCGGGCTGAGCAATTATGTCAGAATGTTTCAGGACCAGAACTTTTGGACGGCCCTGACCAACAATTTATTTTTTGCCGTCACATCGGTGGTGTGCCAGGTGGGCTTCGCGCTGGTCCTGGCCGCGGTATTGGAACAGAAATGGCTGAGAAAAGCGGGGGGATTCTGCCGGACCATTTTTTTCATTCCTTCTCTGATCTCCATATCGGTGGTATCCCTGATGTGGCAGCTCATGCTGAATCCCAGCATGGGGGTTGTGAACCGCTTTTTAAAGGCGGTGGGCCTGGGTGCCCTGGCCATCGACTGGCTGGGGAAACCCTCCACCGCGATTTGGTGCGTGATCGCTTCTTCCCAGTGGCAGTTCGTGGGTTACACGGCCATGCTCTTTGTGGTCGCGATCCAGAGAATCCCGGATGATTTTTACGAGGCGGCGAAGATCGACGGCGCGACCTCCCTTCAGAGTTTTTTCTACATAACGCTGCCAAATGTGAAGGAAATGATTCTGCTGAACCTGACCACTACGCTCATCGGCGCGTTCAAAGTGTTTGACGAGGTCTACATCATGACCGCAGGGGGGCCGGGGCGGTCCTCGGAGGTTATGGGAACGCTGCTTTACCGGACCGGATTCCGGGAGGACGCCATGGGTTACGCCTCGGCCATCGGAGCGGCGATCTTCGTGATTACCTTTGCGCTGTCCATCGCGCAGATCCGCATGTTCAACATGGGAAATGAAGAGAAGGAGGGCGCGTAACATGACTGGACATAAAAACAGACTTTCGGCCTCCGCCCTGATTGTGAGGACCCTGATCGGCGCAGGAATGGCGGTCATGCTCATCGGCGTGTTCTATCCGCTCTTCTGGATGGTGCTCAGCGGCTTTAAGGACAATACGGGGCTTCTGACCAACCCCTTCGGGCTGCCGGACAAGTGGAGATTTTCCAATTATGTTAGTATCTGGAACAATGGGATCAGAAGGTATTTTTTCAACAGCCTGGTGATCACGGTTCTGTCCTCGGCGCTGGTTGCGGTGGTATCCTCTTTCGCGGCATTTGCCTTGAGCCGATACCGGTTCCGTTCCAGAAGGTTTTGGTTCATGTATCTTCTGTGCGGCCTCATGCTGGCGCCTCAGGTTAGCCTGATCTCCAACTATAAAATACTCCAGGGGCTGCATTTGTACAACTCCTATGCCGGACTGGTGTTCGTGTACACGGCCTTCAGGGTTCCCTACACCATGTTCCTGATGTGGTCGTACTTCATGACCCTGCCCAAGGACATCGAGGAAGCGGCCTGCATCGACGGCTGCTCCAGCTTTCAGAATTTTGCCCACATTCTGCTTCCCATGAGCAAGCCTATCATGGCCACGGGCACGATCCTGACGGTCCGGTACGTGTGGAACGATTTTCTGTTTTCCATGGTGTACACGGAGTCGGCGGCTCTCAGAACCATCCCCTACGGGCTGAACGCCCTAAAATCCGAGACGGGAACGGAGTGGGCCAAGCTGATGGCCGGAATGGTTATCTCGGCGATACCGATTATTGTATTATTTACATTTACTCAGAAATATTTTGTGCGGGGACTGGCAGTGGGCGCGGTGAAGGGATAACCTGCCGCCGGACGGACGCATTTGAATGAAGAGGAGGAAAAACGTATGTATGTGTTAAAGGGAAGAGTGATTGACGGCAACGGCGGCGAGCCGCTGGAAAAGGGGATCGTGGAGGTGACGGACAACAAGATTACTGCTGTCTGTAACGAGTGGGAATACACGGTTCCGGAAAGCGCAGAAGTGATTGAGGTGGAGAACGGAACCATCATGCCCGGATTCATCGACCAGCACGTTCATATGGGAGTGGGGGATAACTACTATAAAATTTTCGAGCGCCACGCCTACCACGCGGTCTGTCAGTGTATTCGGGATATGAAGCAGATTTTAAACGCCGGTTTTACCTCTATCCGCGAAGTGGGCGGTCTGTCCAATTACCTGAAAGCGCCCTGGGAGGAGGGGCTTATCGACGGTCCGCGAATCTGCTCTTCCGGCAAGGCTATCGCCCAGAGCGGCGGACACTGGGATTATATCAAGGATTACCCCATCGAGTTCACCCTTCATCCCGACCGGAATGTGAATTCGGAGATCTGCGACGGTGTGGACAATGTGAGACGCACGGTGCGCATGCATTTCAGGGAGCACTGCGATTTTATCAAGATCATGGGCGGCCCGGGCATCTCCTGCCAGGGGAACAAGATCTTTACAAGGGAGTTCTCCGACTCCGAGCTGCGCGCTTTTGTGGAGGAAGCTGAAAATCAGGGATCTTACGTGGCGATCCACGCCCACGCTGCAATCGCGATCAACGCGGCCCTCAGATGCGGCGTCCGTTCCATCGAGCACGCCACCCTGATGGACGACGAGAGCATTGAGCTGATGTTAAAAAACAACGCGTGGATCGTGCCGACGCTGGCTACCAGCTACCTGTCCTGGCAGCACATTGACGAGCGGGAACCATGGGTTAAGGAGAAGATGAGCGCCATCGAGGGGCCGAAGGAGGAGAACCTGCGCAAGGCCTACAAGGCAGGCGTAACCATCGCCTGTGGCTGCGATTTTGGCGGAGGAACCATCACCGTACATGGCAACAACGGCCTGGAACTGCCTCTGATGGCGGAAACCATCGGGATGACGCCCATGGAGACGATCGTAGCGGCCACCAAAACCGGTTCCAGGCTGATGATGCGGGAAAATGAGCTGGGAACTCTGGAGACCGGCAAACTGGCCGATATCATTATCGCCCAGGGGAACCCGCTGGAGGATATCTGGCTGGTGAGCAAGGCGGACAACATCAAGGTTGTCATGCAGGACGGAAAAATCAAGAAAAACATGATGAAGGGCATTTGCTGTGTATAAAAAGGGGCTGCTATGAGATGGTCACAGATTGCGGTGGGAAATTATCCCTATGCCATGTATTCTTTTGATTATTTTTTAGAGTCCATGAAACGCCTGGGAGTGGATCAGATCGAGGTTTGGGCGGCCGGTCCACACTTCTACCTGGATGATTTCGACTATTTCAGAATGAAAGAGTTCGCCGGAAAAGTCCAACGGGCAGGGATGAAGGCGGTGTGTCTTACGCCGGAACAGTGCCAGTACCCGGTGAGCATATCCGTGGAGGATCCCGTGATGCGGCGCAGAAGCCTGAATTACTTCAAAAAAGCCATCGACGCCGCAGAGCTTCTGGAGTGTCCAAAGGTGCTTGTCACTCCGGGGCGCAGTATGCTGGACTACAGCCGGGAAACGGGCGTGGCCCTTTGCATTGACAGTCTGAATCGACTGGCGGAGTATGCGATCAGGCGGAATGTGACGCTGGTGCTGGAGGCTTTGGCCAGGACCACCACGTTCATCGCCCACAGGCCGGAGGAATTGAAGGTGTTGCTGGACGGGGCCGGAAATCCTCCGAACCTTGTGCCAATGCTGGACACGGACGGAGCTGCCAGGGAAGGGCTTCGACCCAGGGATTTCTTTCGCCTGTTCGGGAAAACGCTGGCCCACATACATTTTACGGACGGATATCCGGGCGGGCATGTGGTTCCGGGTCAGGGCAGACTGGACATGAATGGTTATCTGGAAGAAATAGACAGCGCCGGGTTTCAGGGATACATCGCGCTGGAGCTTCTGGACAGACAATATTATCTTGAGCCGGAGCAGGCGGTAAAGGCCAGCCTGGAATTTTTCCGGCGGTATGAACATAATTCTAAACTTTCGTTTGCAGGAGGAGACATTGATGACAATTAAAGAAATTGTAACAGAGGTAAGGGCGAAATACCCTGAGATCAATAACGTATACTTTGTGGGCTGCGGAGCGTCCCAGTCCGATCTGTATACGGCTAAATACTTTCTGGTGAGGAACGCCAAAAGGCTGCGCACGGATCTGATCACGGCCAACGAGTTCAATTTCGATCCGCCCAGCGACCTGGGGGACAAGAGCATCGTGATCACCTGCTCCCTGGGCGGAACCACCCCCGAGACGGTGGTGGCCTCCAAGATGGCCAGAGAGAAGGGGTCTCCCGTGATCTGCCTGACCAACGCGCCGGAATCCCCTCTGGCCCAGAACGCTGACTATCCCATCATCCACGGCTTCCATGAAAGCTATTCCGCAAAAATGCAGAAACTGACCAAGTGCCTGCAGCTGGCAGCCGAGATCCTGGAGCAGTATGAGGGCTACGAGGACTATGAGGACATGATGAAGGGCGTTGAGAAAATCTACGGCGTGATCGACGCTGCGATCCCCTACGCCAAGCCTCTTGCTGAGAAATTTGCCCGGGAGAACAAGGATGAGCGCGTTATCTATGTGATGGGCTCCGGCCCCTCCCAGCAGGTAGCCTACACCTTTTCCAGCTTTATCCTGATGGAAATGCAGTGGGTGGACTCCGCCTCCTTTAGCGCCGGAGAATTTTTCCACGGCCCCTTTGAACTGGTGGAGAAAGGCAAACCTTTTATGCTGCTGATGAATGACGGAAATACCCGTCCCATGGATGTCAGGGCGCTGGAATTTTTGAACCGTTTCGACGCCAAGACCACCGTGGTTGACGCCAAGGATTATGGCCTGGGCAACGAAATCCCGGCCAGCGTGAAGGACTACTTTAACCCGATCCTGCTGGACGGCGTGCTGCGGGTTTACGGCGAAGCCATCGCCGAGGCCAGAAAGCACCCGCTGACCCAGCGCCGCTATATGTGGAAGTTGAATTATTAATTTACATACGGCAAAAAAGAGAATCCCCTCCCCGCGTACCCGTAAGGTACGCGGTGGAGGGATTCTCTTTTTGAGGTTGGTTCATCTATGTTAAAGTGTGAATAGGGGGATAGGAGTAAAAATGGTGGTTAACATGTTATCTATATAAACGGGTAATTAGTTGATGGAGATATACTTGGGCGCTTCCTCCACTGCCTTGGGGGCGTCCTTGGGAACGGTCAGGCGCAGCACGCCGTTGGTAAAGGCTGCGTGAATGTCCTCCTGGCGGAGCTGCTCGCCCACATAAAAGCTTCTCTTGCAAGAGCCGGTATAGCGCTCTCTGTGAATATAGCTGCCCTTCGCCTGCTCGTCGCTCTCAACGCTGGTCTGAGCGGTGATGGTCAGGTAACCGTCCTTCAGCTCAATGCGGATATCTTCTTTCGAATAGCCGGGCAGTTCAACGTCCAGCAGATAATTCCCGTCCTTCTCGCGGATATCGGTTCTCATAACCGGCAGATTCTTAGGTTCCTCCGCCTTCTCCCGGCTTCCGGTAAAGAAGGGATCATTGAAAAATTCATCAAATAAATTCAGTCCATAATTTCTTCTGGGTATCAACATCATCGATAATTCCTCCTTGGTTGGTATCGGTATTTCCGTTTCATGCCCTTATTATAGCACGATTGTTAGCACTGTCAAGAGGTGAGTGCTAATTTTTTGGAAGTTTAGAGTTTCTTTATATTTTAAGGGGGAGATGCTGGAAAGTACGCCCATGGCGGGGGAGGGGTTCGGCGGCGAGTTCCGGGAAGTCATGTTGCTAAGGTCCCGACAGCACAAAAGAAGGGGTACCGTGGACATTCACACCGTATTCCTGAAGGAATACGCTGTTCAGGTCCACTCAAAAGCTTGCTTTGAGGCAAGCTTTTGCCCCCTTCTTTTGCACTGCCGGTACCTAAGCACCATTGACTCCCCTCCACACGCCCCCGAACCCCTCCCCCGCCATGGCCTGGCATTCCCGGCCATAACAAAAAGAGCTCCGCGAAGCCTTACCCAAAATAAAAAAAGGGCCTCCGCCCACAAAAATATTTCCGAGACAAAGCAACCTACAGCCAGCAATTTTCCGTCCCTCACCCCTTAGACTCTCCCACCGCGGAATCCGGAACCTCCAGCCCCGCGTCCCCGCCTCTCACGAACGGATGCATCAAACCCCCCAGTCCTCCATCCTCCTAACAACCCCCTCCAAAGAATTCCGATCAATCAACGCCGGAATCACCCCCTGCCGTGACACGCAGAATCCCGCCGCATAACTTGCAATCCGCGCCGCCTTCTCCGTCCCGTACCCCGCGGAGAGATACACCGCCAGCGCCGCGATAAACGCATCCGCCGCCCCCGTTGTATCCACCGGCGTGAAATCCGCCGCAGGCAGATACCCGGTAAAGTCCGGCGCCTTCACATAACAGCCCCGGTGTCCCAATGTAATGATCACAGTTTCCGCTCCCATCTGCAGAAAATGCTCCGCCCTTCCCTCCACGTCCGCGATCTGCGGACACAAAAGCTCCGCCTCCTTGCGGTTGGGCACAAAGATATCGATATACTGCATGAGATCCGGCGTGATCCGGTTGATGGCGGCCGGTTTTAAAATGTTTTTGACCCCGTTTTTCCGGGCGATCTCAGCCGCCTCCCGAACTGCCTCCACCGGGACTTCCGTCTGGAGCAGACAGTAGCCCGCGTTCTCGAACAGGCTGCTGAAGGCGCGGATATCCTGGGGGAGCAGCTTTTGGTTGGCTCCGGTTAAAAGGGTGATGGTGCTCTCGCCGTCGTTCTGGACGTGGATGTAGGCTTTTCCGGTCTCGCTGCGCGGGTCCCGGCTGATTCCCTGGACGTCCACGTGGTTTTCCTCCATGCAGCTGTAGACCACGGCGGAATCGTAGTCGCTTCCCACCTTCCCGATCAGGGCCACGTCGTTGCCCAGCCTGGCCACCCCCACGGCCTGGTTGGCCCCCTTGCCGCCTGGGATGATGGAATGCCGGCTGGTGCTCACGGTCCGGCCGGGCTGGGGCAGCTCCTCCACGTTTAAGGTTACGTCGATATTGATACTGCCGATGACCACGATCTTCTTGGCGCTGTGGGCGTAGGGAAGGCTCAGACTCAGCGTATTTTCCAGGGCGCAGTCCGTGACAAATTCGCCCGGGGCGTTTCCGGTCTTTTCACAGCGGCTGATCAGCTGCGCGCAGACGTATTCCCCGAACTCGCTGTAGGGAATCCGCAGGGTGGAGATTCCGGGGTAATGCACGCATTCCTCCGGGCAGTCCCGCAGGCTGACCAGGGATAAGTCGTCGGGGACCCGGTAGTGGATCCGGGCCAGCTGCTCCATCAGGCGCAGGGATGCGGCGTAATGGCTGCTCAGGATGCCGGTGGGAGTGTGGGAAAACAGACCCGCGTGCCAGTCGTCCTGCTCGATGGGCAGATTCATGCTGTCCGAGTAGGTGATGCCGTTGTCGAACAGGCATTTTTTAAATCCCTCTAGCACCAGCTGGGAGCGCCTGCTGCCGGTTTTGGTCAGGCAGCCCACCTTGGTGTGGCCGTTATCCAAAAGCAGCTTTGCGCCCTGGTAGCCGATCCGGGTGAAGTCGATGCGGCTGCCGGGGTCTGCCGGGGAGTTGACAAAGCATACCTCGATGCCCTCGCTCTCAAAATACCGGGCGTATTCCAGGCTCTTTTCGCTTAGCGGCTCCCAGATGACGCCGTCCACCTTGTGGCGGCAGAGGGCGGTGATGTTTTTTAACTCCTGGTCGGGGTCGGACATGCAGTCGCACAGCAGCAGGCTGTACCCGTTTTTTTGGGCGGTCTTTAAAATGCTGTCCAAAAAACGGCTGTTCCCGGCGGAGGCGTTTAGCAGGAGACCGAGCATAAAAGTTTTGGCTTCGGAAATATTTTTGACCGTGCCATAGGGCGTGTAGTTGTAGTCCTTAACGATCTTTAACACACGGTTCCTGGTCTCCGCATTGATATTTTCGTCCTTGTTGTTTACGATCTTCGAAACAGTCGATATGGACACACCGGCTATCTGGGCGATTTCTTTAATTGTCATAGGGCCTCCTGGAATGTTGTCGTTCCTGGGCGCTCTGTTCCCGGCGGCGCGCTGTGCGCCGTTCGCAAAAAATACCCTGCGGGTATTGCATGTGAACTGTAACAGATTGCCCTATCATAATAGCAGTTCTCCACACATTATGATATATGAAACGGGATTTGTCAATATTTGTTAGGGATCATATGGAAAATGTGAACAAAAAAACTGTTTAAGAAAATATTTTTTATAATATAATGTAAAACACTTGACAAACACTCATCTTGTGATAATATAAAATCACAAAAAAATGATTTAAGAAAATATTTTCTTAATAAAAATAGCATAAAAGGAGGAAGAATGAGCAGAGGCATATTGGTTGTGGGAAGCCTGAACATGGATATGTCGGTTCATATGGAGACCATGCCGGCGGTGGGGGAAACCGTTCTGGGGGATGGACTGGGATATCAGATGGGCGGAAAAGGGGCGAATCAGGCCTGCGCCTGCGGCCGGCTGGGCGGAGAGGTGAAGATTCTGGGCTGCGTGGGGCGGGATGAGTTCGGCAGCCGTCAGATCGAAAGCCTTGAAGCTGCGGGGGTGGATGCCTCGGGGCTGCGGCAGAGCCCCGGGCTGCCCACCGGTACGGCGGTCATTTATGTGGACGGAAACGGGGACAACAGCATCGTGGTGATCCCGGGGGCAAACCGGGAGTGCGGCGAGCAGTATTTGCGGGAGCGGGACGAGTTGTTCCAGTGGTGCGGCATCGTTGTGCTGCAGATGGAGATTCCCATGGAGGCGGTTCTGTACGCGGCCAGAAGAGGCCGGGAGCTGGGGAAAACCGTGATCCTCAATCCCGCCCCGGCCCCGGACAGGCTGCCGGACGAGCTGCTCGGCCTGGTGGACTGCCCGCCGTGGCCAGAGACGGAGCTGGCCAAATTGAGCGGGATTGCAGCCATGGGCCAGGCGGATTTAAAGCGGGCGGCCCGCCGTTTGATCGAAAAAGGGGTGAAGAAGGTGCTGGTCACCCTGGGAGAGCAGGGCGCGCTTCTGGTGGACGGTGAGACGGAACGCCTGTATCCGGCCCGCCAGGTGGAGAGCGTGGACACCACGGCCGCCGGGGACTGCTTTAACGGAGCCCTGGCCACGGCTTTGGCCGAGGGAATGGCGGAGGACGAGGCGATCCGCTTCGCCAATCTGGCGGCTTCCCTGGCGGTGACGCGCAAAGGGGCGCAGAGCTCCCTGCCGGACCGGGAGGAAGTGGAGCGCTTAAGCGGGGATAACCGGGAGCGGAGCGCTTGAGAGGACAGCCGGAGCCAAGCGCTTAAACGGGCAGCCGGGAGCGATTAAGAGGGCACCTGGGAACGGAGCGCTTAGGGACGTAAAGGAGACATATGGAACGAGAGAGAAAGGATCATTTATCCGGCGCAGGCCGGACGGAAGGATTTTCGGGTATATTTCCCTACATCGTGTCGCCGGTGGGGGAGCGCGGGGAGATTTTGGAGGAGCCGCTGCGCAGGATGGTTTCCCATCTGATCGGCTGCGGCGTCCACGGACTGACGCCTCTGGGCAGCACGGGGGAATTCTACTACCTGAGCTGGGAGCAGAAACGGCGGATTGTGGAGATCGTGCTGGATGAGAATCAGAACCGGGTGCCCGTGGTGGCGGGGGTTACCTCCTCCAACACCATGGAGGCCTGCAGGCAGGCCCGGGAGTTTGAGGCCATGGGCGTGGACGGGATTCTCAGCATCCTGGACGTGTATTTTCCGGTGAAACCCAGGGAGGTGGAGGATTATTACGCCAGCGTGGCAAAGAGCGTTTCCTGCCCCATTGTGCTGTACAACAACCCGCGTTTTATGAAGTTCAATCTGGAAGCGGACACCCTGGAAGCGCTGTGCAGGATTCCCAATATCCAATATTATAAGGATGCCACGGGGGTGACGGGGAACCTGATGACGCTGCGCAACCGGCTGGGGGACCGGCTGAAGATCTTCAGCGCATCCGCCCACATTCCGGTGTTCGTGATGATGCTGGGCGGCGTGGGCTGGATGGCGGGCCCGGCCTGCGTGATTCCGCGGCAGAGCGTGCGCCTGTACGAGCTGTGCCGGGACGAGAAGTGGGACGAGGCTATGAAGCTGCAGACTGGGCTTTGGGAGCTGAACCGGGTATTCCAGAAGTACAACCTGGCGGCCTGCATCAAGGCCTGTCTGGAGATACAGGGATTTGCGGTGGGAAATCCCATCCCGCCCATCGCGCCGCTTGACGCAAAGGCCCGGGAGGAATTGGAGAACGTACTGAGACAAATGGAAACGTTGTGAGGTAAAGGAGGAAAAAGATGAAAAAATGGTTATCGTTGCTTATGGTGTGTACATTAGCGCTTTCGTCGGTTGGCTGTTCGTCCAAACCGGCTGACGGGTCCGCCGGGACTGAGAAGGCGGCGGATACCACGGCTGCCGGGACAAGCGCCGCGGCCGCGGATGCTGGGGAAAAGCAAACCGGGAACGACGGCGGCTCCGAGGCGGCTCTGCCCTCCGGCTCCATCACCTGGCTGACCAACTCCGCCTACGGGGACGTGCCCCAGAAGCTGGCGGACGCTTATATGGAGCACAACCCTGGCGCCACCATCACCCTGGAGAGCTACACCAGAACCCAGATGATGGAGGTTATCGAGGTGAAAATGGGCGCGGGGGACAACAGCTACGACGTGTTCTTTGTGGACCAGCCCCTGATCGCTTCCTATTACTGGAAAGACTATCTGCTTCCGTTAAACGACTACGTCAGCGAGGCGGATATGGACGTGTTCACAGACGCGGACAAGGCATCCAGCTACGTGGAGGGAACGCTGGAAGCGCTGCCCCTCACCTCATCCTCCCAGGTGCTCATGGTCAATTTAGACCTGATGAAGGAAGCCGGAATGGAGCTTGACGAGCGTTATTTAAATCTGGAGGACCGCCTGACCTGGGAAAAACTGGTTGAGATCGCCGTGGATTTTCAGCAGAAAATGGATCCGGACCACACCAAGGGCTATTGGGGATTCGCCCTGGGACAGCAGAATAACCCCTATCAGATCCTGGCTCTGGGCAATTCACTGGGCGAGAAGGCCATCGCCGACGACGGCGTCACGGTGGAGGGCGTGTTCAATACCGACGGCTGGGTGAAGGCCCTGCAGTTCTATCAGGATTTATACACGAAATACGGCGTTTCCCAGGTGGGAACCACGGACGACGAGGTTAAAGCCCTGTTCTACAGCGGGAAATGCCTGTTCTACCTGGCGAACACCATCCGGGCCACAGAGGCCGACTTCGACATCGCGGGCATCTACCATCCCTACTTTGAGGGCGGCGAGATCGCGGTTCCCACCGGCAGCTGGTACCAGGGAATCAACAAGGCCACCGACAACCTGGAGCTGTCCCTGGATTTCCTGAAATGGTGCACCATCGGGGACGGCGGGGAAATCTGGATGCTCAACAACAACCAGGTTCCGGCCAGAAAGGACCTGCTCCAGAACGTGATTGACGACAAATACACGGAATTCTCCGTATGGCCGGGCACCGCGACCAAGCTGGCCGCCATGGAAAATCTGGCCGGACACGGCTATATGAGGCCCACATCCTACGGCTGGAAATCCTTTGACAGCATCACGGCCAATATGTTCGCGGACATCCGAAGCGGCGCGGACGTGAAGGAGACGCTGGACCAGACCACGGAGCAGCTGCAGCAGGATTTTAACCAGTACAAGTAGATTGCGGCGTAGACGGTCGGAATCAGGCGCTGCGGTCTGTAGAACCGATTAACGGACGGTTCTGCGGGCCGCAGCCTACAGACGGCAATTTTGGGAGAGGGATTTGCATGAATGGTATGAAAACAAAGTGTGGAACCAAGGGGACTGAAAAATGGACCGGGTATCATATGAAGCGAAAGCTGATACCGTATCTGTTCGTGGCTCCGGCCATGCTGGTTCTGATCGCCTTCAAGGTGCTGCCGATCTGCGTGAGCATCCACGGAAGCCTGTTTAAAGTGGGAGCGCGCAACATCCGGCATTTCGTGGGGTTACAAAACTTTATCAATTTGTTTCAGGACAACATTTTTTACATCTCATTGAAAAATACCATCGTTTTCAATCTGATGACCACGCCGGTGGAAATCTGCTTCGCCTTCCTGCTGGCGGCCGTGTTCAATCAGAATCTGCCGGGAATCAAGGTTTTCCGGACGATTTTCTACATACCGGTGTGTATTTCCATGGCTATGGCCACCACGGTCTGGGCGCTGATGATGAACCCCTACCAGGGGCTGCTCAACACATTTCTGGGATATTTTGGGATTGGATGGCAGGGATTTCTCACAGATCCCGGCCAGGCTCTGGGCTGTATCATGATGATTGCGGCGTGGAAAACCATACCGTACTGGATGATGTTTATGCTGGCGGGCATGCAGTCCATTCCGGAGAGCGTGTACGAGGCCGCCCGCATCGACGGGGCCTCGACCATAAAATCCATTTTCAAAATCACCATTCCGCTGATGAAGAATACCTTCGGATTCGTGGTGATCTCCAACTCCATCCAGAATCTGCTGCTCTTCGCGCCCATGTACATCCAGACCAACGGAGGCCCGAAGAACGCCACCAACGTGCTGATGCTGGAGGCCTACAAATCCGCATACAGCTACAACAACATGGGACGTTCCTACGCCATTGTGGTGATTCTGATTGTGGTTAGCATCCTGTTTTTGAACGCACAGAATAAATTTTTCAAGATCGTGGATTAGGAGGTGGGGCTGTGAATACTGTAAATTCCGAGTTTGAAAGGCAGAAACGGCGCAAACGGGCTGTGAAAAAGGGCGTTATGGTGTTAAAATACGCCGCGCTGGCCGTCGCCTCCTTTATCGTGCTGATGCCGATCATGTGGTTTATGACTTCCTCGTTCAGGAGCAACAACGAGGTGTTCGCCAACATCAACCCGTTTTCCCTCCGGGAGATGTTTTTCGGAACCTACTCCCTGGAGAACTACAGGACGATATTTGTAAAGTACAATTTCGCAAGGACGGTGGGAAATACGCTGCTGGTCTGCTTTCTGACCATCACCATCGGCATTTTCGTCTGCTCCATGGCTGGGTACGCGCTGGCGAAGATGGAATTTAAGGGGAAACGGATCATGATGATGCTGGTGCTGTTTTCCATCATGATCCCCTTTGACGCCATCGCCATTCCGCTGTACTCCATTATCATGAAGCTGCGGTGGATCGATACCTACAAGGCGGTGATACTGCCTGCGGTGGCCAACGGCATGACCATTTTCCTGTTCCGCCAGAGCTTTGTGGACATCGACAACTCCCTGCTGGAATCGGCCAGGATGGATGGGGCGGGGGAGTTTCGGACCTATCTTCAGATTGTGATGCCGGTGAGCATCCCCACCATTATCAGCGGCGCGCTGGTGATGTTCACGGCCCAGTGGAACGCCTTTATGTGGCCTCTTCTGGTGGCCCGGTCCGACAAGCTGAAAATGCTTCAGGTGGCGCTGGCGGATTTCCAGCTGGAGAACGGCACCATGTGGGCGGAGCTGTTTGCGGGAATTACCATTTCCATGGTGATCCCCTGCGTGATTCTCATTCCTTTCCAGAAGTATTATATCCGGGGAATCGCTTCGTCCGGAACCAAGGGATAGCGCTGTATTGACAGGAGGTAAATGAATTTGGCCATGAGAAAGATTATTCTGGACGTGGACACGGGAAGCGACGACGCGGTGGCGATTATGACCGCGATCCTCAGCCGGGAGCTGGAGCTTTTGGGGGTTACCACCGTCCACGGCAACCTGCCGCTTCCGTACACCACGGACAATACGCTGCGGGTTATGGATTTTATGAAGTCCCAAATCCCGGTCTATAAAGGGTGTCCCTATCCGCTGGTCCAGGATCTGACGCCCGGGCGCAGGGTGAACGGGGATGAGGTAAAGCACGACACCGTCATTGACGGCAAGGTGGTGGCCGTCCACGAGAGGGAGCTGCCGCTGCCGCCCGCCGTCAGCGGCGTTCAGGAGGAGCACGCCGTGCCCTGGCTCTGGCGGACGTTAAAATACGCGGAGGAAAAGATCACCCTGATTCCGGTGGGAGCCATGACAAATATCGCCACGGTATTGCGCATGGACCCCGCGGTGGCGGCACATATCGATGAAATCATCTGCATGGGCGGCGGTATCAACGTGCACAACCGGTCCTACCGGTCGGAGACGAATTTCTACAATGACCCCGAGGCGGCCAAAATCATGCTGAACTGCGGCGTGAAGGTGACCGTGGTGACGCTGGACGCCACGCACAGCTCCTGGTTCGGGTATGAGGAGGTGGACGAGCTGCGCCGGATCGGCACCAAGGAAGCGGAGTTCGCGGCCCAGATGCTCTACCACCGCATCTACGCGGCCAACCTGATCGGAGCAAGGGCGGAGAAGAAGAGCGCGCTCCACGACGTGCTGGCCGTATGCGCGGCCATCGACCCGTCGGTTCTCACCGACGTGCGCCATGAGTCCTGCGACGTGGACATCGGGGGCCATATCGCGGACGGTTCGCTGATGGTGTCCTCCAGATACCGCTACAGCCGTCCTGAAAATCCCACCTACATCGCCTATCAGGCGGACCGGGACAAATTGTTTGCCATGCTGTGCCGCTATCTGGCGCGCGGGGAAAAAATCACAGGGGAGGGGAAAACGCTTGGAGGAGAAAACTGAGAGGACCAAAATTATCCTCGACACAGATATCGGGGACGATGCGGACGACGCCCTGGCCATCTGCCTGGCCGTGAAGTCCCGGGAGCTGGATATACTTGGGATCACCACCGTGTTCCGCAACACGGCCGCCCGCGCCAAAATCGCGGTGAGCCTGCTGCGGGAGCTGGGACGTGAGGACATTCCGGTGTACGCGGGCCTCGGGAAGCCCCTTGTGGAGGCAGCGGACGTCACCGCAGTGCCCAAACAGCTCTTTCCGGAGATGGAGCAGCTGCCCTACGAGCGGTCCATGGACGCGGTAGAGTATCTGCGCCGGACCCTGACCGGAGCAAAGGAGCCTATCACCCTGGTGACCATCGGCCCCCTGACCAACATCGGGGTACTGTTATATCTGCACCCCGAGGTAAAGAAAAACATCCGGGAGATCGTGATGATGGCCGGGGCCTATTATATGCATTACAGGGAGCTGAACGTGCGCAGCGACCCCGAGGCGGCAAACATCGTATTCACGTCCGGCCTTCCCATCCGTGCCGTGGGCCTGGACGTCACCACCCGCTGCCAGGTGGACGACCGGCTGGTGGATCTTCTGGCGAACTGCGGCAAGCCCGGTACAAAGCTCCTGTCCCAGCTGCTGCTGTGCTACCGGGAAAACCGTGGCCGCCACACCTTTCTCCACGACCCCATGGCCGTGTTCGCAGTCTTTGACCGGGACCTGCTGGAATTCTCCGGCGAGGACATCCAGGTAGAGCTGCGCGGAGAGCACACCAGAGGAATGACCTTCAACCGCTTCCAGATCGGCTTCGGCAGCGACCGCCAGAACATACGCTGCGCGAAGCAGGTACAGGCGGAAGAATTTAAGAAAGCCTTTACCAAGATTATCACATCTTAATAAAGAAAACGAAGAGAGAAAAAAGGCACCTATTCACGTGAAAAATACGCCGGAAGGGCGGCAGACGCGGGGAAGTGTCTTTTTTTCGCGTCGGAAAAACGCTACTATGGCGACCGATGAAAAATGTAGCGGGTGAGAGGCGGGGACGCGGGGCCGGAGGTGACTGTGGAGCGGTTCGGAGAGTCTTAGGGGCGAGGGGTGGAAAAAGCCGGGATTACGCAGGGCGCTCCACGCCCGGAGTAAAGCGCAGGCGGAGGGGCCGGCATCAGGCCGGCGCCGGAGCTCGGAGCGGTGCCCGGCTTTTTGCGCCCCTCGCCCCTTAGACTCTCCCACCGCGGAATCCGGAACCTCCGGCCCCGCGTCCCCGCCTCTCACGAACGGCTGCATCCCCCTCATCCCCCAAAATCCCTGCCCACCCCGCCAGTAAATTACTTGAAACACGGAATCATATATGTTAGAATGGGGAGAGGTTTCCGGGCATGCCCCGGGAGAACGTGAGAGAAGATCAAGGAGGATACCATGATTCAACAGTTAATTGAGAAAATAAAGAAAACGAAAGCGCCGATCTGCGTCGGCCTTGACCCCATGCTGAACTACATCCCCGAGCACATATTAAAGAAGAGCTACAGCGAGTTTGGCGAGACCCTGGAGGGCGCGGCGGACGCCATCTGGCAGTTCAACAAGGAGATCGTGGATCACACCTATGACCTGATCCCCTCCGTCAAGCCCCAGATCGCAATGTACGAGCAGTTCGGAATCGAGGGATTAAAAAGCTATCAGAAAACCGTGGATTACTGTCAGGAGAAGGGCCTTCTGGTGATCGGCGACGCCAAGCGGGGCGACATCGGCTCCACCTCCGCGGCCTACGCCACCGGCCATCTGGGCAAGGTGCAGGTGGGCGGAAAGACCTACAGCGGCTTCCACACGGATTTCCTCACCGTGAATCCCTACCTGGGCACGGACGGCGTGAAGCCCTTTGTGGACGTGTGCAACAGCGACGACAAGGGCCTTTTCGTGCTGGTCAAGACCTCCAACCCCTCCAGCGGCGAATTCCAGGACCGCCTGATCGACGGCCGTCCCCTGTACGAGCTGGTGGCTGAGAAGGTAGTGGAGTGGGGCGATACTTGTATGGACGGCGACTACAGCAACGTGGGCGCAGTGGTGGGAGCCACCTACCCGGAGATGAGCAAGGTTCTGAGAAAACTCATGCCCCGCACCTATTTCCTGGTGCCCGGCTACGGCGCTCAGGGCGGCACCGCGGCGGATCTGGCCCACTGCTTCAATGAGGACGGGCTGGGCGCTGTGGTGAACTCCTCCCGAGGCATCATCGCGGCTTACCGCCAGGAGAAGTACAAACAGTTCGGGCCGGAGCATTTTGCGGAGGCCTCCCGCCAGGCTGTGATCGACATGGTTGCGGATATCAACAGCGTGCTGTAAGGAATGGAGCGTGGGAAAATGGCAAAAGTGAAAGTGACGGCAAAGATCGCGGCCCAGGAGCAGTTGGCCGACGGGATCTACAGTATGCGGATCGAGGTCCCCCAGATCGCTTCCCAGGCCGCTGCGGGACAGTTTGTGGACCTGTACTCAAAGGACGGCTCCCGCCTGCTGCCCAGGCCCATCAGCCTCTGCGGCGTGGACCGGGAAAATGGAACCCTCCGGCTGGTATACCGGGTGGCCGGGGCCGGAACGGAAGAATTTTCACATTTAAAAGCGGGCGACACCATCGATGTGCTGGGCCCCCTGGGCAACGGCTTCACCCTGCGGGAGGGGAAGAAGGCGTTTCTGATCGGCGGCGGCATCGGCATCCCGCCCATGCTGGAGCTGGCTAAGGAGCTGAGCTTTATCACCGGCCGGGAGAATATTCAGGCGGTGCTGGGCTACCGGGATAGCCAGATGTTTTTAAAGGAAGAATTTGAACAGTACGGCCCGGTATACGTGGCCACGGAGGACGGCAGCTTCGGCGCAAAGGGAAACGTGCTGGACGCCATCCGGGAGAACGGTCTGGACGCCCAGGTGATCTATGCCTGCGGCCCCACCCCCATGCTGCGGGCGCTGAAGGCCTACGCAGGGGAGCAGGGCATGGAGTGCTGGCTGAGCCTGGAGGAGAAGATGGCCTGCGGAGTCGGCGCGTGTCTGGCCTGCGTCTGCCGGTCCAAAGAGGTGGACGGACATTCCCATGTGCACAACAAGCGGGTCTGCAAGGACGGCCCTGTGTTCCTGGCGGATGAGATCGAGCTGTGACGGAGGTGCGGGCGTGATGAATACGGATCAAAAACAGTGCAATATTAATATGGAAGTGGAGATCGCGGGCGTGAAGCTGAAAAATCCGGTGATGGAGGCTTCCGGCACCTTCGGCTCCGGCGAGGAGTACAGCGAGTTTGTGGATTTAAACCGCCTGGGCGCGGTGGTGACCAAGGGCGTGGCGAGCGTGCCCTGGCCCGGGAATCCCACTCCCAGGATCGCGGAGACCTACGGCGGCATGATCAACGCTATCGGCCTCCAGAATCCGGGCATCGATGTGTTTACGGCCAGGGACATCCCCTTCCTCAAACAGTACGACACGAAGATTGTGGTCAATGTCTGCGGCAAGACCACCGAGGACTATATCGACGTGGTGGAGCGTCTGGGGGATCAGCCGGTGGACCTGCTGGAGATTAACATTTCCTGCCCCAACGTGAAGGAGGGCGGCATCGCCTTCGGACAGGACCCCAAGGCAGTGGAGGCCATCACCAAAGCGGTGAAGGCCCATGCGAAGCAGCCCATTATCATGAAGCTGAGCCCCAATGTGACGGACATCACCGTCATGGCACGGGCGGCCGAGGAGGGCGGCGCGGACGCCATTTCCCTGATCAACACCCTGACCGGGATGAAAATAGACGTGAACCGCAGGACCTTCGCCCTGGCCAACAGGACCGGCGGACTGTCCGGCCCGGCCATCAAGCCGGTGGCGGTGCGTATGGTATACCAGGTGGCCCAGACCGTCCGGGTGCCGGTGATCGGCATGGGTGGAATCTGCAATGCAGAGGACGCGCTGGAGTTCATTCTGGCAGGCGCTGCGGCGGTGGCCATCGGCACGGCCAATTTCCACAACCCCTACGCTACGGTGGAGACGGTGGATGGAATCCGGGATTATATGGTAAAAAATGGAATACAGGATATCAGGGAACTGATCGGCGCGGTGCGTTAAGGAGGCTGCGCGGCGCAGACCGCCCATCCCCCGCGCGGAAATACACTGAGATAACGAGGAGATAAAAATGGAGAGCTATAAGCAGGAATTTATTGAATTTATGGTGGAGAGCAAGGTGCTCAAGTTCGGCGAGTTCACGTTAAAGAGCGGGCGCAAGTCCCCGTTTTTCATGAACGCGGGCAGCTACGTGACCGGAACCCAGTTGAAGAAGCTGGGCGAGTATTACGCCAAGGCCATCCACGACAACTTCGGCCTGGATTTTGACGTGCTGTTCGGACCGGCTTACAAGGGAATTCCGCTGAGCGTGGCCACCACCATGGCCATCAGCGACCTCTACGGCAAGGACATCCGCTACTGTTCCAACCGCAAGGAGGCCAAGGACCACGGAAGCGACGCGGGCGTGCTGCTGGGCAGCCCCATTAAGGACGGGGACCGGGTGATGATCATTGAAGACGTGACCACCTCCGGCAAGTCCATTGAGGAGACCTATCCCATCGTCAAGGCCCAGGGCAACGTGGAGGTTGTGGGACTGATCGTATCCTTAAACCGCATGGAGCGGGGCAAGGGCACCAAGGGCGCGCTGGACGAGATCAGCGAGCTTTACGGCTTCCCCACCGCGGCTATCGTGACCATGGAGGACGTGATGGAGCACCTCTACAACCGCGAGTGTAATGGAACTGTTGTGATTGACGACAAAATCAAGGCGGCGCTGGACGCTTACTATGAGCAGTACGGCGCGGTCAGAGACTGACAACTGACAGCAAGGAGAGTGTCTATGAATCAGATGGAGAAAGTATATAAGACTATGCGCAACACCGGCGCAGGGAGCATCGCCATCGGCGTGATCATCCTGGTGACCGGGCTGACTGTGGGAATCGTGGCGATTGTCAATGGCGCGCTGCTGTTGAAGCGCAAATCCGACATCATTTTTTAAGAGAGGCGCCCATGATTCGAAACACCACAAAACGCCAGAAGCTTGGCTGGGTACTGTTTATTCTGTACCTGTGCCTGCTGGCTTATTTCATGTTTTTTTCCGAGAGCTTCGGGCGGACGGATACGGACAGGGGCTACGCCTACAACCTGGTTCCCTTTAAGGAGATCCTGCGGTTCATACGCTACCGCGGCACGGTAGGACTCTGGGCGTTCCTGATCAACATCGTGGGAAATGTGGTGGCGTTTATGCCCTGCGGTTTCTTTCTTCCGATTGTCAGCCGCAGGAGCAAGCGGTGGTACAGGACCATCGTGTTTAGCTTTGCATTTAGTTTTATGTTGGAGACAATCCAACTGATTTTTAAGGTCGGAAGCTTTGACGTGGACGACATGATACTCAACACGCTGGGCGCGGGCCTGGGGTTTGCGTGCTACCAGGCGGTCCAGCGCACGAGAATTTATTTGCGCAAAAAGGAGGGAAACGGACGGTGAAGTACGTCGGTGACAAGGTTTCCTATATCCGTCATCCCTTTGCAAAGAACAGCTATTTCAGCCTGGGACTGGGGCTTGTCTGTATGCTGCTTGCCACCGGCACCATGATTGTATCGGTGCGAAACGCCGGGCAGGCCGGTCTCATTACCGGGGCGCTGGGATTTTCCAGCATTGTGGCCGCGGTGATGGGGATCTGGTTCGGGTTTATCTCTTTTATGGAGAAAGAAAAAAATTATATTTTGGCAAAGATTGGCGTGGGAATCGCGCTGGTGGTGATCATATTCTGGCTGATGGTGCTGGTGGTGGCGCTGCGCTGAGGCGCGGTAAACCGCAGCGCCTGGGGCGTGTCCTGTCCTGAGAAATACCGGCCGAGGCCGGAAGCTTTTCCGGGCCAGGCGGCGGAAATGAGGCTCAGACATGCGCCGGGGCCAGGCGGCCGCCGGCGCGTTTTGTATTTGAATGCAATGGACCGCCGGCGCAGCCTGCGGGCGATTGTTGCGAAGCGTGCGCAGTTTGCAAAGGAGCTTTACGGGGTGGGCTGTAATTTTTGATTCAGAAGGGAAGTTGAGAGCAGAATGGATTACCGGGAATTGTTGAGGGAAGAAAACGAAGCCGTGAGGGAGCGCTACGACCTGTCCATGGAGCGGATTGCCGCCATGGAGGAGGAAGGTCCGGCGGAGCCTTACGGCTGTTATTTTAAGCGGGTAGCAGCCTTTATCGGACAGATTCGGGAGCTGGTCTGCCAGATTGAGGCCGGCACGGAGCTTACGCTGGAGGAGCTGGAGGAACGAAACCGCAGGCTGTACGGGGACGTGCTGCCGGAACATTACGGGAACAGCTTCGCCAACCCGGACTGCGCGGCGGAAAGACTGGGCGCAGAGCTGGGGCAGCTTCTGGCTTTTTTGTACACGGAGATAAGGGGGGATATCGCCTTCGCTTTTGAGATGCGCCTGGAGGAGATTACCATTTTAAATGAGACCTTTATCGAGGTGTGCAACCTGTTTGAGCAGGCCGAAGCCGAGGGAAAGGGCGCGCCCCAGCCTCAAGAGGTGCGGGATATCCTGTACTGGTTTGTCAGCGATTACGCGGACATTACCGTGCGCTGGCGCATCCGGGAGGCCGTGGACCCGGCCTTGTCCTTCGCTGCGGACATTATCCGGGACTCGGATTTGGGCGACCTGCGTTACCTGTACCGGTTCGGGGAGTATATTTCCGACAATGAGCGCAGGCTGGCGGAGTTTATGAACAGCCTGCCCCAGGAGACGGTGGACCGCATGGCGGACACCTACACCGAGGGTTTTCGCCGGGGCTTTGAGGTTATGGGGCGGGATCTGAGCAAAAAGCGCACGGTGGTGATCGAGTACCATCTGGGATTTGAGCGCATGATCCGCAAAGCCATGGAGAATTTCCAGAAAATGGGACTCACGCCCATTCTCTACCGGGCCGCGGTGCAGTCTATTAACCGCAAGGCTGCGGGCAAGCGGGGATATTACGGCGCATCCCCCAACAAGCAGTACGAGTACGACCACCGCTACGACAGCGCCCTGTATATGGGGAGCGCGATCCGGGAGCGCAAGCTGGCGGTGAGCCGGGCGGCCTACGAGGAGTTTAAGGAGCTGGCCGGGGGCTGCGCCGGGCCAGCGCTGGTGGAGACCTTCGGCGAGGAGGGATTTTCGCCGGTGAACAAGAAGACGGCATTTTCCCTGAACGCCCACCAGGAGGAAGTGACGAGCGCCCTGGCAAACGAGCTGCGCCAGATCGCCAACCGGTATATGCCGGGGGATGAGACCAGCTTTACCATTATTGCATTTCCAATGCCGCAGATCGGGCCGGATTTCGCGGACATTTTCCGGGAGACCATTGTGATCAATACCCTGGATTACGACAAGTACCGGGACATCCAGCAGGTGATCATCGACGCCCTGGATCAGGCGGACTATGTAGAGGTGACGGGCCGGGGACGCAACGAGACGGATATTCGGGTGAAACTGCACACTCTGGCAGACCGGACGCGGGAGACGAATTTTGAAAACTGCGTGGCGGATGTGAATATTCCGCTGGGAGAGGTGTTTACCTCGCCGCTGCTGGCCGGAACTGAGGGTCTGCTTCATGTGGGGAACGTGTATGTTGAGGATTATCAGTTTAAGAATCTGCGGATCCGGTTTGCGGAGGGCCGGGTGACGGACTTTTCCTGTGAGAATTTTAAGCCAGACGGGGACTGGATGGAGCAGGGGAGGAAGCTGGTAAAGCAGGTGATTCTGCGGGGGCACGACTGGCTGCCTCTGGGGGAATTCGCCATCGGAACCAACACGGCGGCCTACGCCATGGCGAAACGGTTTGGGATCGGCGACAAGCTTCCAATCCTGATCGCGGAGAAGATGGGGCCGCACTTCGCAGTGGGGGATACCTGCTACAGCTTTGCGGAGGATTCTCCCATGTACAATCCCGACGGCAGGGAGGTGATCGCCCGGGACAATGAGGTTTCGCTGCTCAGAAGGACGGATATGGCGAAAGCGTATTTCAGCTGTCACACGGACATTACGATTCCGTACTCGGAGCTGGGGGATATCACGGCGGTGAGAGCGGACGGGAGCCGGATCGGGATTATCCGGGACGGGCGGTTCGCGCTGGCCGGGACGGAGGCGCTGAATGAGGCGCTGGGGGAACGGTAGCGTAGGGTGGCGGAGCTGGCAGAAGAGATGCGACGAAGATTATGGCGACAAATTTCGACGGTGTCTGCTTAAAAAGCACAAGAAACATTTTTCTTTATATTATTTAGTATAACGCAGGTGCGTGCGTGTATCAAACGCCCGTGAAATGTAATCCGAGATTCCATACCCGCCATCCCGGATAAGTATAAAAAGTTAATCGTTATTGATGCAAAAGAAAGGTATGGATTTTCTTTTAC
>OBXQ01000362.1_pt1 | contig 26782 bp, 18 predicted proteins | sample 1476641 | NCBI WGS metagenome assembly OBXQ01 (sample SAMEA2580174, study PRJEB22360) | human gut metagenome | biome: human gut; feature: human-associated habitat; material: faeces | place: Denmark | collected 2008/2010
CGTCCCCCCGCCAGCCGCTCCAGGGCGTCGGCGTGCTCTCCGTCGGTTCTCTGCCGACCCTCGGCCCGGGCGTCATAGTAGGACTCCGACACCCGGTACCACACTCCGCCCCGCAGCCCCCACAGCCCCAGGGACGTGGGGTTTACCGTACCGTAGTCGCAGGAGATGCACCACCGCTCCATGCCGCCCACCGGGACGGGCCTCGCCCAGCTCTCGTCGAAGAAATCGTATACCCGCCCCTGGGCGGCCACCCACTCCCCCAACACAAACCGCCGGTAGAAGGCGCCGCTGAAGCTGCGCGCGTACCGCTCCCGCACCTGAGGCGTCAGCGCCGGGTTATCCTCCATGGTGAAGTGGAGGTAGAGCGCCCGCCGCTCCTCCGCCTTTAAAATCCACTCCTTGTAAAACCAGTGCTCCGGGTGCTCCGGGTTGCAGGAGAACCACATCCGGCTCCCCGGCACGGAGCACCGGGCGCAGGCCTGCTCCACGAAGGAGCGGGGCATGAGGGCCGCCTCATCCAGCAGAACCCCCGCCAGCGTGATGCCCTGAATCAGGGCCGCGCTTCCCTCGTCTCTGCCGCCAAAGAGGTAGAAGGTGTTCTCCTTCCCGCCCAGCCGTACCGTCAGCCGGTTTTGGGATGCCTGCTCCCTCCACTGGAACCCCAGCGCCCCCAGCGTAGGCAGCACCTCCCGCAGCAGGTTGCGCCGCAGCGCCGTGATGGTTTTGCCGCACAGCCCGAAGGCCATGCCGTCGAAGCAGGCCGTGGCCCACAGGAAGAAGGCCAGCCCCATGCACAGGGTCTTTCCGCTGCGTACCGCTCCGTCGCAAATAACCGCCTCCCGGCTTTGCCCCTCGGCGGAACACCACCAGGTGAGCACACGCCTCTGCTGCCGGGAAAAGGCCCTAAACCGCATCGGCGCTCTCCCGCAGCGCCCGGAAAAACTCCTCCGCCCCGTCCTCCCGGCCGCCGGACAGCTCCACCAGCCGCTCCAGCACGGCTGCCCGATCCACCAGCTTCAGCTCCACCGCGCCGTTTCCGCTGCGCTTGAACTCCTTCAGCGCTCCCAGATCCAGCCCGTCGATCTCTCCTAGCTGTTCTCCGTCCAGGAACGCCAGCTTTACCGCGTCATTTACTCTGCAACCTGCCAGCCGCTCCATCCTCCGCAGCAGCCGTGCCCGCTCGTTCTTCACGCGTTTCCCTCCTCACCTCCACTCCGCATCCCCGAAAAAGTGGCCCATTTCCGTCCACCTTTCTTTTGTGTTTTTACTTTTTGTCTACCAAAAGTCTACCAGAAACGCCTTGGAATCCTTTGGGTTCCAAGGCGTTTTCACTTTTCCCGCTCCCGTATTGTCTACCAAACGTCTACCATAGTAACCTTTTGATTCTGTTTTCCTGCCTTTTATATCCCTATCCCCCGAAAACTGCATTGTTTCCTCCCCTGTAAGGGGCGTTATACGCCCCTCTGGCTCAAAATTCAGAAGGAGGAAATCCAAATGAGAAACCTCAAGCGGGCTCTCAGCCTGGCTCTGGCGGCGATCATGCTCATCGGCATGATGGTTGTCTCCGCCAGCGCTGCGGGCTTTGACGACTTCTCCGACAAGGATGAGATCGTCAACAAGGATGCCGTTTCCATGCTCACCATTCTGGGTGTGATCAACGGCAAGGAAGATGGGTCTTTCTTTGACCCCGCGGGCAATGTGACCCGTGCCGAGATGGCGAAGATGATCGCCACCGTCCTGAATCAGGGCGCCGATGTGGACGGCCTGTATGTCGGGATGAACACCGGCCTGACCGACGTGAAGGGCCACTGGGCTGAGAGCTACATCAACTACTGCTACAGCCTGGGCATCATCGCCGGCCGCGGCAACGGCAAGTTTGACCCCGCCGCTACCGTTACCGGCAACGAGGCCGCCAAGATGCTGCTGGTGGCCGCCGGCTACGACGCGCAGCTCGAGGGCCTGACCGGCAACGACTGGGCCATCAAGACCGCCTCCCTGGCCTCTACCCTGGGCATCTTTGATGACCTGACCGCTCCCACCGGCGATCCTCTGACCCGCGACAACGCGGCGCTGCTGATCTACAACGCTCTGGACATCGAAATGATCCAGAAGTACGAGAACGGCTACGCCATTGCCTTTGAGGATCACCGTACCCTGCTGTCCACCAAGTATGGCGTTTACAAGGTGGAGGGCGTGGTCACCGGCAACGAGTGGGCCCAGCTGGAGGATACCGACAGCGAGGATTCCCTGGCCACCGGCAAGACCAAGATGGATCACGTAAAGGTCTACAAGTCCACCACCAGCAACACCGTTGTGGGCGAGTATGAGGAGGAGAAGAACCCCGTTATCTTCAACGTGTCCACTCCCGTCGACATGCTGGGTCAGACTGTGACCATGTATGTGCGCAAGACTACCGTTCTGGCCAACTCCGAGGTTCTGGGCGTGTATGTGAACGGCAACAACAACGTGGTCAAGACCACCGCCGACACCCAGGACACCATGAAGGACTTCCTGAAGGGTACCGGCCTGAGCGTGGACGGCGATACCGCCTACTACGTCAACTACGGCGTAATGAAGGACGAGGCTGCCGCCACCAAGGCCATGGGCTTCGAGTCCGGCGACCGCTTCAACAGCGTGAAGGGCAAGACCAACGGCTACGGCGTGGAGCTGACCGCCATCGACAACGATAACGACGGCGAGGTTGAGTACGTGCTGTACCTCCAGGAGACCCTGTCCCAGGTCATCGCCAAGAGCGACTCCAAGGAGACCACCACTCTGAACACCTTCAACTCCAACAAGGCCATTGACAACGAGGACATCGTGACTGAGGCCGACCTGGCTGAGGGCGACCTGGTTCTGACCGTCTCCTACGGCGGCCGCTACTATGTCTCCGAGCCCCAGGTGATCACCGGCCAGATGGAGTCCTATGCTGCCAACAAGGAGAAGGAGCAGACCATCACCGTGGGCGGCACCGAGTACCACCCCTCCTACATCCAGTACAAGGCTGACACCGCCGACAACACCTATGAGTTCGACGTGCTCAAGTGCGACAACGGCGGCGTGGAGTTCGACTCCGACTACGACTTTATCCTGGACAGCAACGGCAACGTCATTGCCTACCGTCCCTCCGAGCAGGGCCTGTACGACTACGCCCTGGTTCTGGACTCCGGCTATGAGCCCGGCGCCTTTGCCTCCGATGCCTCCGGCAAGATCAAGGTCCTGCTGGCCGACGGCACCGAGGGCGTCTACACCCTGAACTTCTCCGCCTCCGCCAAGAACGTGGGCGAGCAGGTTGCTGACGTTCTCACCACTAACAGCCATACTGAGAAATACAGCAAAAATCAGGGCATTCAGGAGCTGAAGGGCTTCCTGGGCACCTCCGACTCCGACAACTCCGCTACCGCCCCCTGGAAGACTCCTGTTGAGACTGGTAATACCGGCGCCTTTGTCAACAAGAACATTGATACGACTGGTACTGCTGGTATCAACGACGCCGACTACAAGGACGGCCGCGCTGCTGGCTATGTCATCGCCTACTCCCTGAACGATGACAATGTGCTGACCATTAAGTCCATCGTGGGCAGCAACGACGAGGTTTCCGCGGTGACCAGCGTCTTCAACCCCGCCGACGTGAAGCAGCAGGCCATGAGCAGCGCCTATGAGACCGGCGCCGCCCGTATCCGCTACAACAGCAACAACAGCCAGATCACCGTAGACAAGAACACTGTGGCCTTCTATTATGACAACAGCACTCCCAGCGATATCACCTACGGCGTGGCTGTCGGCTACAATGAGATGGCTCATGTGGATAACAACAAGATTGTTTCCGCCCGCTTCCTGGACAGCAAGTCCACCCTGGCCTCCACCGTGCTGTTTGACGCCGAGGGCGTGGCCGTGGAGAAGGACTATGCCTTCGTTCTGAGCCGCAGCAGCGTGGACAGCAAGTATGCCACCCTGAACGTGGTTCTGATGGATGGCACTGTGACCACCCTGAAGATCACCCGCGACGACTACAACAGTATCTTCAACACCTCCGACGATTTCAGCATTCCCTATGCCTACACCACTGACGGCAACGGTGTTTCCGACCTGACCAAGCCCAACTTCTCCAGCGATGACAACCAGGCCAGCAACCTGGAGATCGTCCGCGGCTATGCCCGTCAGCTGCGCACCGGCACCGTGGCCCTCTACACCGACAAGACCATGACCAACCTGGTTACCGGTACTTACGGCGACGGCACCTTCACCTATGAGAACAACATCTGGAACGTGGAGGACGTGGACAACAGCTATGAGAAGGCTCCTGTCGGCTCCTTCTCCGAGAACGTGGGCCGCGAGGTTGTCATGGTCATCGACAGCGACAAGAACATTGTCCGCGCCGCCTACATTCTGAGCACCCTGGACGGCGTGTATGCCGCCAATGCCAACATTACTGTTCAGCCTGCCGCGAACTCCAATATTACCGAGAACCAGGCGCTGACCCTGTCTGTGACCGCCACCGCTCCCGGCACTCTGAGCTACGAGTGGTTCAAGAGCGCTGACAACAGTACCAACACCCCCAACGACGACACCTCTCTGGTCAATGTGGCTGGCTACACCGGCGCCAAGACCAACACTCTGAGTGTTGCCGCCAACACCCTGTCTGCCGGTTCCCACTACTTCTATGTGAAGGTGACCAACACCGAGACCGGCAAAATCGAGAGCGTCGTGGTCAGCAATCTTGCCACTGTGACCGTGGGTACTTACACCGCCAAGACCATCAGCTACAGCACTGCGGATGCCGCCAAATTTGCTGTTTATGCCGGCAACAGCCAGACTCCTCTGACCGAGGAGGACAGCCGTTCCGGCAAGCAGGTGACCATCCCCGCTGATGCCACCACCGTTGCGATCCAGAACTCTGACTGGAATGCTGGAGAAAACTACGCCTTTAATGGCAAGAACTACGAAGTGGATTCCGACAAGTGCATCACTGTAAATGTGGGTGATCTTTCTAACGGTGACACCCCGATTAGCTCCAGCAATTTCACTCAGGTGTATAAGGCTACCTATGAGGTTCCCGGCGCTCCCTATACAAGCGCTGCGGCTCCCGATGCCGAGTTCGATGCTACCTCTGTGACCGCTCCTGCGGCACCTGCTGCTGAGACTGGCTACCAGTTCCTGGGCTGGTATGATGCCACCAACAGCAAGGTTTACAAGCCCGGCGCTACTGTGACTCTTGGCGGTAGCGATGTTACTCTGACCGCTGTGTACGGTTCCACCGTCATGGAGGCTGGCGCTAACGATAAGGACGCTTCCAACGGTCTGGCCACCGCGCAGTTTAAGTTTGACATCTCTGCTGACATCAGCGCCAAGATTACCAAGCTGACTGCAACTGCCAGCACTGTTGGCGGTGCGACTCTGGGAGGTGGCAAGGACACCAATTCCGTTGCCTTTGCTTCCAACGAGATTGCCCTCACCTTCACGAGCGATGGCGTTGACCTGAGCGGAGCCGCTACGGGCAATACCATTACCTTCAGCATCACTATCTCCTATGAGGCTGGCGGTACGCTGACCCCTGGTGATATTACCTACACTTACGCCTGATCATATTGAAACATCCCCCCGGGCTATGCCCGGGGGGATGTTCTATTTCACCGCGAAATAATGGTATTTGGTGCCGCTGTAGTTCATATAGGAGCGGTTCCGGCTGTCCTGGGTAACGGCGAAGCCGCTGGCCTGGATCTGGATGGCGGGCGTGCATGGTCCGTTGATGTCCTGATAGAACACTGGCCAGCCGTCTACCGCCAGGCCGCCGCTGATGCTTTCGCCGCCGTTGCTTCCATAGCGGTTGCCAAGCGCCATCTCCACCAGAACCGCCCTGGGCCGGAATCCCAGGTGAATCGTGCGGCTGGCGGCATTGTCGCCGGTATAGGCTCCTGTGCTGATCTCGGCCTTCTCCCGTTCCAGCCGCTCCGCCTGGACCTTGGCGGCCCGCATGCCTGTGTCGATCCTGGCAAAGTCCTGATTGAAGTCCGTCCGCAAAAAGCTGTCGGACGGCTCCCATTGGTGCAGTTGATAGTGTTCCGTATAATTTGCCATATTTTTTACATCTCCTCCCTACGTAGGGACACCCCACTATCCGCCGCACGCCCAAACCCGGACAGTCTACAGCCGTGTTTGGAGATTCCGTCTACCAAATGTCTACCACCTGAGGCCCTGAAACCCTTCTGGTTTCAGGGCCTCAGCCCTTTTTCCCTGTCAGGATTGTCTACCAAATGCCTACCAAGTAAACCTTTTCATGCCGTCACCGAGTTTTTTAGGTGAAAACGAGCAGATATTTGTACCTATTTCTCCTTTGTAAGGGGCGTTATACGCCCCTCTGGCTCAAAATTCAGAAGGAGGAAATCCAAATGAGAAACCTCAAGCGGACTCTCAGCCTGGTAATGGCCATGGCCCTGATTGTGGGCATGATGGTCGTCTCCGCCAGCGCTGTGAGCAGTGATTTCAACGACTCTGCTGAAATCACCAACACTGAGGCGGTTGATGTGATGACCGCCATCGGTGTATTCGAGGGCACCGACAAGGGCGCCTTCAACCCCACCGGCATCCTGACCCGTGAGCAGGCCGCCAAGATCGTGGCTGTCATGCTCCTGGGCGAGGAGGACGCCAATAAGCTGAGCACTAACTCCACCACCTTCAAGGACGTGGCCGCCAACCGCTGGTCCGCGGGCTACATCGGCTACTGCGTGCAGCAGGGCATCCTGGCGGGCACCGGCAACGGCAACTTCGACCCCGAGGGCGAGCTGACCGGCCTGGCCTTTGCGAAGATGATGCTGGTGGCCCTGGGCTATGACGCGAAGGTTGCCAACTATGTGGGCAACGACTGGGCCATCAACGTGGCCGCCGACGCGGTGAACGCGGGCATCGCCCCCAAGGGCATCGTGCTGGCCGACGCCATGACCCGTGAGCAGGCCGCCCAGATGGCGTTCCAGACCCTGACCGCCGACACTGTGTACTACACCAACAAGGGCACCACTGTCATCGGCTCCGACGGCATGCAGGTTATCGTGGGTGCTTCCGCCCCCGTGAAGGTCGCCAACAGCACGACCGATGATTACCGCACCGTGAAGGGCGACAAGGACGAGGTGCAGCAGTTCTGCGAGAAGTACTTCTCTGACCTGACCCTGAACAGCAATAACCACGACGATTTCGGCCGTCCCTCCGACCAGTGGAAGAACGGCACCAAGGAGATCGGCACCTATGCTTCCACCGCCGATGCCTCTTACTCCGAGAAGGTCAGCTCCAAGACCCTGTACTCCGACCTGGGCCTGGATAAGACCACTACTGTGGATGTGACCGAGGACGGCAAGGCCAATGGCACCTTCACCATCGAAAAGGGCAACAGCGACGACGAGCTCGGCGGCAACGGCGTTCTGGTCGAGGCTTTTGTGGACAACGACGACAACGTGACCCTGGTGGTCATCAACACCTACGTGGGCGAGATCTCCAAGGTTACCGCCGCGAAGGACGGCGATGACCGCTATGTCACCGTGGACGGCAAGAAGTTCGAGACTGAGTCCTTCGAGAAGGACGACGTGGTTCTCTACACCATGGCTGATGGTGAGATCCAGACCATGACCCTGGCCGAGGTGGTTGAGGGCGTCGAGGTCACCAAGACCACCGGCGATTCCAGCTTCGTGGCTGACGGCGAGACCTACAAGTACAGCGCGAAGATGTCCAATAAGGGTGATGTCAAGGTCGACAGCGTGCTGGACCTGTACCTGGATTCCTATGGCTATGTCATCAAGGTCGACGTATCCAAGGCCTCCAGCGACTACGCCTACGTCGTGAACACCGGTGCCGATGAGGGCCGCTATGACGACGAGAGCTCCTACTATGCCAAGCTTCTGCTGGCCGACGGCACCGTGGTCGAGGCCGAGGTCGATGAGGACTGTCTGAGCGGCGACAACTTTAAGGCGAAGGAAACCGCTCTGAAGGGCATGCAGGGTTACATCGTGGAGTACAGCAAGAACTCCAAGGACATCTACACCATCAAGGGCGTCAGCGATTCCAGCCTGACCAAGGGCAAGAAGGTCGAGATCAACAAGGGCGAGTCCGCCATGACTCTGGACACTAAGACTGTCTACGCCAACAGCAAGACCGTCTTCCTGGTGCAGACCGGCACCGGCAACAAGGCCACCTATAAGTCCTACACCGGCTATGCCAATGTTCCCGACCTGAAGGACAACAGCGGCAACTTTGTTTACTACTGCAAGAGCGGTAGCACTGTGGCTACCATGGTCTTCATCTCCGATGTGTCCGCGAGCTCTGACGACATCGTGTATGTCCTCAGCTCCAAGGCCGGCACCAAGGTGAAGGACAGCGACAACACCTACTACGAGTACAAGGCTGTTGTCAACGGCGAGATCACCACTGTCAAGATGGATGAGGAGCTGAAGGACAGCTATCCCAGCGGCAATGTCCTGAAGACCGATATTCTGCTGAACGTTATCGCCTATGCGGATGCTGAGAACGAGATTCTGGACGCCTCCGCCTGTGAGGAGTACAGCAAGGTCACTACCGATGATACCTATCAGCTTCCCGGCGTGGAGGTCAAGGCTGAGGCCGAGGATGGTATCATCGACCTGGGCGGCAAGAGCTACGCTGTTTCCGACGATGTAGAGGTCTATGCCGTCACCAAGGGCAAGAAGATCGAGACTGGCTCTCTGAGTGATGTGGAGAAGGGCATGACGGTTACCGCCATCGTGAAGAACGGCGAGATCGTCACCATCTTCTACGGCTCCACCACCTCCTCCGGCAGCGACAAGGCTGAGATTTCCGGCAGCGGTGTAAATACTGCTACCGTTGTTAACGCCTCTGATCTGAGCAGCGAAGCCAATGGTGCCTATGTTCTGACCAAGATGCCTGAGGATAAGAAGGATGACATCGGCGGTGAAATCACCGACAACATGTTCTTCACCTTCCGCATTACTGACAAGGATGCTCAGGATGTTGCTCTGTCCATCAAGAACAGCAAGGGTAATCTGATGTACAAGGAAGATGCCAAAGGTGTGACCACTGGTTTCCATTACTTCTATGTGCAGGTCATTGGTGAAGGCATCAATAATTCCTCCAAGGGCTATGAGATGAGCGATAAGGCGCTTGTCGATGGCACTTATACTTGGACGATTGTCAATACGACCACCGGCGATGAGCTGATTGGCGGTACCTTCACTATCCGCTGAGTTCTGATCACCAAACCCCAAGAAGCAAGGAGGCCCCGGGTATTTCCCGGGGCCTTCTTGCTTTCTTGATATAGCGCCGCGTAATAATAGATGGTTCCAGCCTCATTGAGCTGCTGGTAGTCGTGATTGTAAAGTCCTCCCCCCAGCTTCCAGCTCAGGCCGTCTTGAGTCCACTCCACCTCAAGCAGCTCTCCATCGCTGGTGCTGAAATTAACCGCCTGCGTGTTCCCCCTCAGAAAGACAGCGTGGCGTGAACCGCAGCTTACCCAAAGCGCCTTGGCTGGAATCCCCAGTGTAAGTACGGTAGGCTCGGACGGGCCGCAAGTTCCCGTACCCACATAAGAGCCGAACAGAAGGCTGCAATCTCCCCGTCCGGCGAGGCCCGCGTCAATTTTCTGAAAATCCTCGTTGAAGTCTCTCCGTAAAAAGCTGTCCTCCGGTTCCCACTGGTGCAGGTGATAGTGCGCTGTATAGTTTGCCATCTATATTACCCCCTCCGCAGGCAAGGCCATCCCCGCGTCCGGTAGACAGCCGGACGCGGGGTTCCTTTCCCGCAGGGGCCGCGTTTTCCAGTACAGCAAAGGCGCTGCCCGGCCCCCCTGCGGGAGGAATGAAAATGGCAGCTTATACCGAACACTATCACCTGCACCAGTGGGAGCCGGAGGACAATTTCCTGCGCACGGATTTCAACGAGGATTTCCGTGTGCTGGATAAAGCACTGGCCTTAAAGCCTGAGATTCTAAGTGGAAGCTATACAGGGGATGACGCCCGAAGCCGGGATATTTCGCTGGGGGTATCGCCCCGGGCAGTCTTTGTGGTAAGGCAGGACGGCGCAATGCAGTCCGACATGTATACCTATGGCGGCCTGGCGCTGCAAGGAGCGCCGGTCACCATGCGGGACGGAAACCTGGTGGAGATCACCAGCAGCGGAATACGGGTGGCCCGCGGCGACCTGATAGAGGGCAGATTCTACGCGGACGCAAACCGATCCGGAATGAGCTACTACTATATAGCCTTCCACTAACAAAAAGAGCCGCCCCCAATCGGGGGCGGCTCTCTTCGTAATAAGCCGATTGCAGTTAGATTACCACTTCACGGTGAGGGTATACACATCGTTAGTAGTAGAGCTCCAATCGCCGTCCTTGTCAATGGTGATAACCTTCTGGCCAGACTGGCTCATATCGATAGCCAGATAAATGTCGCTACGATTGGTCAGCGTGGGGGTAGAGGGCTCGGAACCGTCAAACTTAATCTTAGAGGTGCCGTCAGTCACCGCATCCGCAGGAACGGTAATCTGAACGATAACCTTGCCCTTAACCTGATCGCCGGAGTACAGAGCGCTACCGGAGCCGACATTGCCGGTCACGTCGCCGAGAACCACACCGCCGGACACGGAAACAGTTTCGCCGGTCTTGGTGGACTCAAGCTGAGTGCTGACCTTGCTGGTGTCGCTGATATTGCCAGTCACATTCAGGGTGCCGTTGCCAACGATAGCAGCATTTGCGGTCAGATCACCCTTGACGTTCAGGGTGGCACCAGCGGGGATCTCCAGCTTGCTGGAAATAGTAGCATTACCCTCAAAGGTCACATCCGTGTACTGCTTCAGAGCAGTACCGAGATTGCTCTCGTCGGTAACAGTAGTTACGCTGTCAACCGCGGGGATGTTGCCGTAGGTGTCAACCACCAGCAGCTTCACCTCGTCGCCGGCGCCCATCACATAGTAGGCGTTGGCCTGGTAAACACCGGACTTATCAGTCTCGATGGCGATGGTGGGCACCGCGCCCTCAACGCCGGCCTTGTCGTCGCTGTTGATGCCGATGATAACGGTATCGTCGGTGATCTCAGCGTTGACATTGCTGCCCTTGTCGCTCAGAGAAGCGTCGGTGAAGCGGATATCGCCGTTCTTCTCGTTGTAGGCAATGATGGCAGTGCGCAGCAGGTTGTCGACCTCGGTGACAGTGTAGCTGCCGTCGCTGTTCTCCTCGTAGGTGAAGATGTCGCCCTTGGACAGGGAAACCTTCTCGTCGGTCATGATGTCCTTGTGCTCGGTGGCGCCATCCCAGAAGGTGAAGACGGACACGGTCTCGCCGTCATCGTTCTTGGTGGTGGACACGGCGCTGGTCACATAACCGTAGTTGCTGGTGATGGAGTTGACCTTCGCGTTCAGAGTCGCATAGGCCAGAACCACGCTGTTGTAGCCGGTGGAGTTGTCCTTGTTGGCATAGGCGTTGGAAATGCTGGCCACGGAAGCGGAGCTGTACTTGGCAAAGTCAGAGCCAGTCATGGTGGAGAACTTGCCGGCGTTGTCTTTCACGAAGATCACGGCGTCGTCCGCGATGCTCTCGCCGCCAATCTTGCCCTTGCCGGAAGTATTGGCATAGGTGTTAGCAACAATCTTGTCAAAGCCGGCCTTGTCGGCATCGGAAGTCTCAGCCTTGGTCAGGACATACTCGCCCTTCTTGACCTCGTAGGTCACCAGATCGCCAACATTGGCGCGGCTGGAGGTTCCATCATACTTGACATCAGTGGTAACCACCTTGGTGGTGCCGTCGGCGAAGAGCAGCTTGGCCTGCTCGCCGTTGATATCCTTGTCGGTGTTCACGATCACAGCGTAATCCTGCAGCTCGTGGCTGGAGGTGATAACCTCGGACTTCACGATGTAGCCGTTGAGCACAGCGGCCTTCACGGTGCTGTCCAGAGCCAGATCGGTGTCGGGATCGCTGGTAACATAGTTGTACCAGGTGCCGTCAATGCGGACGGAGTCGCTCTTGGTGGCCTCGATCTTGCCCTCGACCGTCTCAGCCAGGACATAAGTATCGGTGTCATCCACGGTGTTGGCGGCGTCGCTCTTGATGACATAGTCGTTCTTGGCCATGTCGTCGTAAGCGTTCACGTCCTCAAACTTAACATTGGTGTTAACATCGGTGTTAAAGGACTTCTCGCCCACGTAGGTCACCTTGGCGGCGGTGAAGGGGACGTAAACAACGGTGTCGATCTTGCCGTTGTCGTCATTGTCGTAAGCCTTCACAGCGGCGGCCTTGTTGCCGCCCACATTCAGGCCGTCAATCAGCTTACCGGTGTAGAGAGCGGTGGTGGTCACATTGCTGTCCACCTTGTAGGTGGTGCCGTCAATCTTGACCTCGCCGTTCTTGACAGCCTCAACCTTACCGGCAGTGCTCTCCACGATCAGGGAGCTGTCGGTGGAGGCATAGACGCCGTACACATTCTCGCTGTCCTTATACAGAACCTCGACCTTCTGGCCGATCAGGTTGCTGTAGTCACCTTCGACCTTGGTGTACTGGCCCTTGGTGGTGATGCCATTCATGTACAGGGTGTAAGTGCCCTTGCTGTCCTTCTCCACGTCGGTCAGCACAGCGTCGCCGTCGGTGATCAGGGACAGGTACTTGTGGCCCATGGTCTCGTCGGCGTACTTGGTCACGGTGTTCTCGCCGTAAACATTCTGGGTCTTCTGCTCCAGAGTGTACTTGCCAGTATCAAGAGTGGTGCCACCGTTCGCGTCCTTCAGAGTGTCGATAGCATCCTGACGGCTGTTGTAGACGGAGCCGTCCAGAGCCTTGACGGCATCGTTAACAGAGCTGTCCTTGATCTTGACAACCCACACGCGCTCGGTGCCGGTCACGACGGACTCGGTGCCGGTGTAGCTGTACTGGCTGGTGGTGTAGTTGCCAGCGGCGTTCAGCTCAACCATGTTGGCGTCCAGAGCATTGTAGATCATCTGGGCGGCATTGTCACGGGTCAGCAGGGTGTTGGCGTTCAGATTGGCCAGGTTCTTGTAAAGACCGTTCTGGTTGGCCAGCACGTTGGTGTTGATGGCCCAGTCGTTGCCCACCAGGCCGGACTTCTCGGCGTTGTAGCCCAGCACGCCCAGCAGCATCTTGGCGGCCTCGGTGGCGCTCACGGTGCCGGTAGGATCAAACTTGTTGTTGCCGCGGCCAGCGATGATGCCGTTGGCGGCGCAGTACTCAATGTAGGACTCTGCCCAGGTACCCTTGATGTCGGTAAAGGTGGGGGTGTCCTTGACGCCCAGCACGGGATCCACACCGCCGTTGATGGCGACGCAGAGCATCTTGGCCATCTCGGCACGGGTCACGTTGCCGGTGGGGTCAAAGTAGCTGCCGTCTTCCTTACCATTGATGATGCCCAGGGCAGTCATGGTAGAAACGGCGTCCTTGTTTACGATCTCATCCGCATCGGTGAAATCGCTCGCGTTCACCGCGCTGGCGCCGACACTCATCATGCCCACGAGCATGACGGAGGCCAGAGCCAGGCTGAGAGTCCGCTTGAGGTTTCTCATGTTTGGAATTCCTCCTTCTAAATTTTGAGCTTTCGGGGCATCCTACTCACGACTGCGCGTTTCAGTCAAGTATAACGCCCCTTGCAAGCCATGAAAAAGGAGGGATTCCCCCCACATGCAGTTCTAAATGGCACAAAAGAGCGGCAAAAAGTGGCGTTGGTAGACATCTGGTAGACACGCCGGGCATGCCAAGCGCAAAAAGAGCCCGGAACCGCAACGGTTCCGGGCTCTTTTTGGTAGACATTTGGTAGACATTTTCCTCTTACGCCGCCTGCTTGTCCTGCTCCATACGCACCAGCTTGATACAGGCGCCGATGACACCGAACAGGAACCAGTAGGTAAACATATTGCGGGGGTAATACCAGGTGTACTCCGCCACGCCAATGACCAGTATACCGCAGAAGGCGCCAATGGCGGCGGCCATCATCCGCTTCACCCGGGGGTCCAGGGCGGCACAGAAGCTTTTCACACCCGACTTCAGTTGATAGAGCAGCAGCGACAGGTAGGCCAGCAGACCGAGTATACCCGTCTCTCCCCACATCTGGAGATAATTGTTGTGGGTATGAACCGGATAGGAGCCGTCGAAGTTGGTGGGATAGGTCTGGAAGACCTTCTTCATTACATCGGTGCCCAGGCCGACGCCCCGCGCCCAGTAGTCCTCCATCAGGTTCCTGGTAGTCTCATAGATACCGAAACGGTACTGAACCGAACTATCCTCTCCGGCGTTGAAGATGGTGAGGATGCGGTTGTAGATGGTCTCGGGCAGGAAGGGGATGGCGGCCAGACCCACCAGCAGGAAGACCGGCACCCAGCGCCAGTTCAGCAGGGCCAGGAAGACCAGCACTGCCCCGGCCAGGCCGATCCAACTGGCACGGCCGTAGGTTGCCCCGATGGCCACCAGCCCCACCCCCAGGGAGAGCAGGGAAAGGAGCTTCCCCCGCCAGTGGGAATTGAGGAAGAGCGCCAGGTTCAGGGGCAGGAGCATGGCCAACTGCTCGGCAAAGTTGTTGGGGTTGTCAAAGAAGGAGTAGACCCGGCCCGGCATGCCCTGATTGAGGTTCATATCCTGCTGGGAAGCCACGATATCCACGCCGATATAGCTCTGATAGCAGCCGTAGAGGGCGGCCACCGAGAGGCCCAGCACCGCCAGGGCCACCATGAGCTGGAGCTGCTCATACTTGCGCACCATGCTGACCACCAGCAGCACCAGCAAAAAGCCGGTCAGGTGGAAGGCGAAGAAGCGCAGGGAGAGGCGGGTGGACAGGGAGCCCGCCAAGGCGATACAGATAAAGGCCATATAGAACGTCATATAGGGCCCCAAGGTGTCCAGCTCCAGCCGGTGTTTGGGGCGCGAGGCGCTGCCCACCACAAAAAGTCCGGTGAGGGCTACCGCCCCCATCAGGCCGTAGACGTTGTTCCACATAGCGTGGGGAGTCATGAGCATGACCATCATGAACAGTCCCAGGAAGAGGAAGGAGGCCCCGCCCAGCGCCCCTATCAGGCGGCAGAACAGACTGGCGTCCCACACCCGTTTTCCCGCCCGGTAGACGGCCTTGAAAAGAGCGCAGGGGATGTTGATGATGGCGGTAAACAGGCGGCAAGCGATGCTGTGGGGCCACGCCCTGGGGATGCGGCCCTCCCGCCAGACGAAGGTACAGATGGCGCTGTTCTCCGCCTGCCGGAGAAACCATCCCTCCAGCCGGTCGCAGACCCGCCCCAGGGCACTGTTGGCGGCCGCGTTCTTCAAGCACAGCCACAGGGACAGGAAAAAGCGGACAAAGAGGCTGTTTTCAGTAATAGACATAAAAAATAATACTCCTAGCAATCAATCGTGGAGGGCTTTTTCATACACGCCGTAAGTGGCCCTGGCCATTTTGTGGATTTCAAACTTGTCCTCGATGGTCCTGCGCGCGTTCTCCCGGCACCGGGCTGCGAAAGCCGGGTCCTCCAGAAAGCACTTCATAGCCACGGCCATGGAGTCGGGGTTATCGTACTCCACCAGCATGCCGCACCCTGCCTCGTCGTTGACGATGTCGGAGTTGCCCCCCATGTCGGTGGCGATGACAGGCAGCCCGGCGGCCATGGCCTCGATGATGAGGAAGGACAGGGCCTCGTGCTGGGAGGAGTTGACGTACAGATCCGAACCCTTATATAGGTTCTTGATGTCCTTGCGGAAGCCGATGAACTTCACGCAGTCCTCCAGCCCCAGCTCCTGTACCTGGGCTTTTGTAGGCTCCAGCAGGGGGCCGTCCCCGGCCAGCACCAGGGTGAAGGGCACGGCGCACAGCTCGGTGAGCCGCTTGACCGAGTCGATGAGGTACTTGTGTCCCTTGTCCCCGGCAAACCGGGAGGCGCACAGCATGACGAAGCGGCTGTCGTCCAGCCCCAGCTCGGCGCGGAGGGTGGACTGGCTGCGGTCTCCCGCCCAGGCGGCCAGATCCACGGCGTTGAAGATGACCTGGATGCGGTCGGCGCTCCAGCCGTTGGCGACGAGCTGCTCCTTCCCCTTGTTGCACACGGCGATCATCTGATCCTGCCGCCGGTCCATGATGCGGTTGGAGAAGCGGGTCACGAAGTCGTTGGCCAGGACAAAGTGGTTGGTGTAGACCACCCGAATTTTTTTATTGTACTTCTTGGCCAGCAGGGCGGTGTAGTGCTCCCGCAGATAGTGGCAGTGGACCAGATCGATGTCCCACTCGGCGCAGAGCTTCGCCAGTTCACGGGCGGCCTTTTTGTCGAAGCGGCGGCGCATCTCCACCCGGCGGCAGGGCACGCCCATGGCCTCCAGCCGCTCCACCAGCAGCCCACCCTCGTTGTAGGCGAAGAAGGGCTGCACCAGCCCGTCGGTGGAGAGATACTTCACCAGGGTCTCCACGTACCGCTCGGTTCCCGCCTTGCCTGCGAAATTCAACAGATAGAGTACCTTCAGCATGAAGAATACCCCCTTTATCCAAAGAGTAAGCGCGGAGCCATGCCCCGCGCCTTTCATTTTACCGGAAAACACCCGGGAAATCAACCCGCTTTTCGCCCCCAGCCGCAAAAGAGCGGAGCCGCTTGCACGGGGAAAAACGGCGTGGGCTGCTGGCCCCGCGTGCGGGGGGAAAACCGGGGGCGGGGCCCTGCCGGAACGCGGCAAAAGCGGCGCGTCAGGGAGCCGCGCCCTACACAGGGCGGGAAGGCGGCGGGCATGACCGCTCCATGACAAAGTTGGTGAGGAGCACCCCCCGGCGCTCCACCTGCTGCTCCTTCACCACATGCCAGCCCCGCCGCTCAAAGAAGGGCCGGGCGGTGATGGAGGCATGGGTGATGCGGGCGGCGGGGAGGGCGTCGCAGAGGGCGGAGGCCACCCCCCTCCCCTGCCAGTCCCTGTGGACATAGAGGCGGTCCAGGTAGCCGTCCGGCCCGAGATCGGCAAAGCCGACGATCACGCCTCCCTCCACCGCCACCCGGGTGTCGTGGGCGCGGAAGGAGGCGTCCCAGGCGGCCAGCTCCACCCGGCCGTCCGCCCAGGCGTCGAGCTGCTCGGGGCTGTAGTCCCGGGCGTTGACGGCGTGAACCGTCTGATAAAACAGCTCCGCCAAGGCCGGGCAGTCGGAGCTGCGGTAGGGGCGAATGTGCATACGCTACCTCCGTTTCCGCAGGTGGCGCCCACGGTTCAGCAGGCGCTCCCCCTGGTCGAAGAGGCCCAACATGAAGCGCATGATGGAGTAGGCCAGGCCCAGGAACACCAGCAGCACCAGGAAGGCCTGCGTGCCCAGGGGGCTGAGGCCGAAGCTGCCGCCGAAGCCGAGGATTGTCACCGCCGAGGAGCCCGCCATGGCCCCCCACAGCACCCGCCGCTTCCAGTCAAAGGGCTTGCACACCTCATAGAGCACCATGATGCCGATGACGATGAGCAGGATCGCCGACATGGTGGACAGCTCCGCCTCGCTGAAGCCGAAGGTGAGGAAGAAAATCTCCACCCCCAGCACCACGAACAGGTCGGTGAGTCCCCCGGGCAGGGCGGCGCGGAACACGTTGGACAGGAACTTGCCCTTTACCAGGCTGTGGTTGGGCTCCAGGGCCAGGAAGAAGGAGGGCACGCCGATGGTGATGGCGCTGAGCAGGGAGAGCTGGAGGGGGGTGACCGGATAGGGGAAGGTGGCGAACAGGGAGATGAGGGCCAGCAGGAAGGAGAAGATATTCTTCACCAGATAGAGAGCGGCGGCCCGCTGGATGTTGTTGATGACCCGCCGCCCCTCGGCCACCACCTTGGGCATGGCGGAGAAGTCGGAGTTGAGGAGCACGAGCTGGGCGGCGTGGCAGGCGGCGTCGGAGCCGGAGGCCATGGCGATGCCGCAGTCGGCGTCCTTGAGGGCCAGCACGTCGTTGACGCCGTCGCCGGTCATGGCCACGGTGTGGCCCTGCCGCTGGAGGGCGCGCACCAGCTTGCGCTTCTGGTTGGGGGTGACCCGGCCGAAGACGGTGTACTCCCGCACGGCGCGGGCGATGTCCTCATCGGAGCGGAGGGTAGCGGCGTCCACGTACTTGTCCGCCCCCTCGATGCCCGCCTGGCGGGCCACCTCGGAGACGGTGACAGGGTTGTCGCCGGAGATGACCTTCACGGCCACCCCCTGCTCGGCGAAGTAGCGGAAGGTCTTGGGGGCCGCCGGGCGGATGCGGTTGGACAGGGCCACCAGGGCCATGGGGGATACCCGCCGGGGATCCAGCCCCTTCTGATCGGGCACCCCGCCGTACTCGGCCACCAGCAGCACCCGGTAGCCCTTCTCCGACCAGGGGTCCACCGCCTCCTTCAGATCGGCGTAGCGGTTCCCCATGATGAACTCCGGGGCGCCCACCACGAAGGCGCCGTGGCCGGGAAACACCGCCGCGCTCCACTTGGTGGCGGAGGTGAAGGGGATGGTCTGGGCGGCGTGCCACAGGGACTTGCCGTGGAATTTCTGGGCCATGGCCCGGGCGGTGTCGTTGTCCGCCTCCATGGACTGGTAAAAGGCGTTAAGGGTCTCGGTGACCACAGTCTCGGCGTACTTCTCCTCGTCCAGGTACACCACCTCCCCTACCTCCATGTGGGGCTCGGTGATGGTGCCCGTCTTGTCTACGCACAGAACGTCCACCCGGGCCAGGGTCTCGATGCAGTTCATATCCTGGGCCAGCACCTTGCCCTGGGCCAGGCGAATCATGCTCACCGCCAGGGCCACGCTGGTCAGCAGGTAGAGCCCCTCGGGGATCATGCCGATGAGGGCGGCCACCATGGACACCACCGCCTCCTGGGCGGTGCGCTCCAGGAAGACGAACTCCTTGACGAACAGGGCCACGCCGATGGGGATGAGCAGGATGCCGATGATGCGGATGAGCTTGTCCAGGGAGGACATCATCTCGCTCTTGCCCACGGTGACATCCTTCTTGGCCTCCAGGGTGAGGCGGGCGGCGTAGGACTCCGCCCCCACCCGGTCCAGCCGGGCCCGGCAGCGGCCGGACACCACGAAGGCGCCGGAGAGCAGCTCGTCGCCGGGGGCCTTGGTGATGGCGTCGGCCTCGCCGGTGATGAGGGCCTCGTTGACCTGCACCTGGCCGGAGAGGACGGTGGCGTCGGCGGGGATCTGGTCGCCGGAGGCCAGCTCCGCCACGTCATCCCGCACCAGTTGGGCGGCGGGCACGGAGATCAGGTTCCCCTCCCGCACTACGTTGGCCCGGGGGGCGGCCAGCAGGTTGAGCTTGTCCACGGTCTGCTTGGAGCGGAGCTGCTGAACGATGCCAATGCCGGTATTGGCCACGGCGATGAGCAGAAAGAGCATGTCGTCGAAGGAGCCCACCGCCACCAGCAGGGCCGCCAGCACCACAAAGATGAAGTTGAAGAAGGTAAAGACGTTTTCGCGCACGATCTGCCCCACCGTCTTGGTGGGGGAGTCCACCGGGTCGTTTGCCCAGCCGTTCTGCTGCCGCTCTTTTACCTGGTGCAGGGTGAGCCCCTGCTCCGGATCGGGGCTGAGCCGGGCCACCTCCCGCCTGGGCTGGGGGGCCGGGACCTGCGCGGCCGGCTGCTTTGTGTGCTTGCGTTTCATGCTTCCGCCTCTGATTTCCTCAAAATTCGGTCCGATACCTCTGTAGTATAGTGGATCGCGCCGGGTGGGACAAGTACGCCCCCTCAAAATTTACCGTTTTTTCACATCCGAAGCAACCTGCTGGTCTACCCGGCCCTGTCCCCCGCTATACATGGAGAGAAGGAGGCGGCGCCTATGGAAACCAAACCGGACAAACAACAGACCGTCACCCGGCTGGCCCTGTGCGTGGTGGTTGCGGTGGCGCTCTACGCGGCGGCCGGGAAAGTCCCGCCCCTGGAGCCCTACCGTCCCTGGCTGGAGGTGCACAAGGTACAGGCCATCGCCATCACGGCGGCCATTCTGTTCGGGCTCTCCCTGCTCCTTTTCCCGCCGGAGGAGGGCGGGGCAGAGCCAGCGGCCCCGGAAGAGGGCCCCTGCGCCGGGTACGAAAGAACGGAGGACCTGCCGTAAGGGAGGTCCTCCGTTGACGTTGCGGCGCCGGAGCGGAGTTCAGCCCTGGAGCTCTACCGGAACAGCGGCAGCAGCGCCGCGCCAATGAGGCCCGCGTCGTTGCCCAGGGCCGCCCGTACCAGCCGGGTGCGGTGGAGGTTGTTGCGCGCGTAGTCCTCCCGGTTGAGGATGTAGCGCACCGGGGCCATCAGGGTCTCCCCCTGGGCGGAGGGGCCGCCGCCGATGCAGATGACCTCCGGCTGGAAGATGTTGACCAGGCTGGCCACCCCGCAGCCCAGGTAGTCCACATACTCGTCGATGACCTTGCCCGCGGCGGGATCGCCCTGGGCGGCGGCGTCAAAAGGAGTGCGGCCGTTGACCCCCTCCAGGCTCCCCGCCAGCTCCCACAGCCTGGAGGTGCGGTCCTCCTCCATCACCTGGCGGGTGCGCTTGATGAGGGCGGTGGCGGAGCAGTAGGCCTCGAAGCAGCCCCGGCGTCCGCAGGTGCACAGCCGCCCGCCGTGCTCGATGACGAAGTGGCCGATCTCCATGCCCGCGTAATTGAAGCCGGTGTAGAGCTTCCCGTTGAGGATTGCGCCGCCCCCCACGCCGGTGCCCAGGGTGACGGCCACCATGGACTGGCTGCCCTTGCCAGCGCCCGCGGCGTACTCCCCCAGGGCAGCGGCGTTGGCGTCGTTCTCCAGCAGGATCTCCTTGTCCAGCCGCGCCTTCATCAGGGCGGTGATGGGCACATTGGTGAAGTCCAGATTGGACCAGTATTTGATCACGCCGGTGTCCGGCTCAATGGCGCCGGGAGCGCCGATGCCCACCGATACCACCTCGTCCAGCGCCGTGCCGGCGGCCTCCGCCGCCCCGCGGCCGTCACCCGCCGGCGGCGGCCATCTGGTCGCCCACCGCCTCCGCCCCTCTCGGGGTGGGCAGGCTCACCTTGCCCAGGATGGTCCCCTCGCTGTCCACCACGGCGGCGGCCACGTTGGTGCCGCCCAGATCAATTCCCAAATACTTCATAGCTTGCCCCTCCTGCGTGAAACGTATTCACATTATAATGCAGGACGGGCCGCCGCACAAGAGGCAAAACGGCGCTCAGGTGACAACTGTGCCCCGGGCGGTCTTAGGGAGCCGGGGGGACACCGCCACAGGCTGCCGGTTCCGGGTGCGCAGGTGCACCAGCAGCGTGACGCAGCCGCTGAGCAGCAGGAAGGAATAGAAGCTGATGCCTCGGGAGACCAGCACCGCCGGGGTCACCAGTCCGGCGCCGAAGAAGAGCTTCATGGCTGCCACAAAGCCGCCCTCGGAGGCGCCCACCGCCCCGGGCAGGGGCAGGGAGGCCACCGCCAGGGTGACCAGGGCCTGGGTGCCGATGATGTCCAGCGCCCCGCTGCCGGTCAGGCCGAAAGCGTGGTACACCACCAGCGGGACGGAAAACAGGGCGGTGAGCTGGCAGAATGTGAGGCCCAGCAGAGCAGGCACCAGGGCGGGGTTGCGCCTGACGCAGTCCGCCCCCCGGCGGTACTCCTCCATCTGCTTCTCCAGCTTCTCCCTGGCCTCCTCCGGGCGGCGGACCAGACGGACGCGCACCAGCAGGCTCAGTACGCCGCCAGTGAGCCTTCTGGCCGCATTGGGCAGGAACATGAGGCAGAGCATCCCCGCCGTCAGCGCGCCGTTGACCACCGCGCCGAACAGCAGGAGCAGGCCCAGCCCGCCCCCCAGGTTGGCCACCAGATCAAAGCGGAGCAGCGCCACCGCCAAGGCGTAGCCGATGACCACCACCTGATAACACACGGCGATGAGCATCATGTTGAGGGCCCCGTGGGCGGCGGGCACGCCGTCCCTGGACATGTAGTAGATCTGGGCGGGCTGTCCGCCGGTGGCCGACGGGGTGATGGAGCTGACATAGAAGCCCACGAAGGAGTACCCCAGGCAGCGGCGCAGGGGGGCCCGGTGGCCCAGCCGTCCCAGGATCAGGTGGGAGCACGTGGCCTCACACCCCACGAAGGCCAGCATGAGAGCCAGCCCCAGCAGCAGCCAGCCGGGCCTGAGCTGGCCCAGGGTGTGGAGCAGCCGGGTGACGGGCTGGTCCCTGAACAGCAGCCAGCCGGTGAGGGCCATCAGCGCCGCGATCAGGCCGATCCCCACCAAGGACTTTTTCCGGTTCATCCGACGCGTACCCCCTTCTCGGCCTCCAGGCCCGCCAGCATGCGGTTGAGGCTCTCCTCCTCCAACTGTCCCTTCATGGCCCGCATGTTGCCCGCCATCCACTCCAGCGTCTCGTCGTCGTAGATCAGCGCGCGAATGGCGGACAGGCACTCCTCGGGCTCCTTGGCCGCTACGCGGCCAAGGCCCCGCTTCACCAGGAAGCGGGCGTTGTTCTTCTCCTGCTCCAGAAAGGGCTCCCACGCCAGGATGGGCAGCTCGGAGAAGATGGTCTCAAACAGGGTAATGCCGCCGGGCTTGGTGAGCACCAGATCCGCCCGGGCCATGTAGTCGTATACCCGGTCGGTGAAACCCAGCACCTCGATGTGGGCATACTTGCCCGCCAGGCGGTCGTAGAGCTTGCGGTTGTTGCCGGTGATGATGGTGGTGTGGACGCCGGGCAGGGCGTCCAGCGCCTCATAAAAGCTGTCCCGCTTGGGCAGCAGGCCCAGCCCGCCCCCCATGATGAGCAGATTGCGCTCCCGGCCCGGGCGGCGGCGCACCGGCCGCTTGAACTCGCAGCGGACGGGGATGCCGGTGACGCAGATGATGTCCCGGTCTACCCCCTTGGCGGCTAGGCGGCTGCGGATGTCGTTGGAGCCCACCAGATAGCAGTCGGTGTATTTGTGAATCCACTCGGAATGGCTGGACAGGTCGGTGACGCAGGTGATGAGGGGCAGGGCGCTCCCCGTCTCCCCCTTCCAGCGGGACACCATCCGGGCGCAGAGGGGGTGGGTGGCGATCACCGCGTCGGGCCGCCGGGCAGCGACAAGCTCCTCCAGTTTGTCCAGGAACAAAGTCTCAAACAGGGGGCGGGCGTCGGCGGGCAGATCCTGGGTCAGCTTGTAGTAGAGGTTGAACAGCCCGCTGCCACGGGTCACCAGCAGGTTGAAGCACTTATACATGGCCTCCGAGGCGTTGGGCATGGCCTCCGCCACGAAGTCCAGCACCTCCACCTCCGCCCCGGGGAACGCCCGCAGCAGTTGCTGGCGCAGGGACTGGGAGGCCGACCAGTGGCCCATGCCGAATTTTCCGGTGAGAATCAGAATATTCACGGTGTTCCCTCCTTTTCATATATCAGTATAAAGGAGGATTCTTTAGAAAACCTCGCTCGAATTCTTAAAAAGCCATTAAGATTTTATAACAAGGCCTTCCCATTCATTTTATGACACTTCACCTCAGACACCTTTCACCGTTATTTTGTGTACTTTTTTCCCCTTGTCATAATCACCAACAATTTGTCGTTAGTAACGAAGAGGGCCCCCGCTCACAGAGCGGGGGCCTAGCTTTATTTGTCTACTACATCTTGTTTGTCATTTGTCATATTCTGTCCCCCCAGCTTGTCCCCCGCGCCGTCCACGGTGGACTCCAGGGCGGCGATGGCCTTGCGGAGCCAGGCGGGCACGGGGGCACCTAGGGCACCGATGTTCTCCACAATGCTCCCCAGCTCGGTCATGATATACCAGACCAGCACTAGGACACTCACAAATACCTCATACTGGAAGGGCAGCTCCAGTGCCGGAATGTTGGCGAGGATCAAACCAATTACTCCGTCCAGGATAGCGGCCACCAGGACGGCCACCACGGCCCCCAGCTTGTGCCACAGGCCGTCCCTTGCCACCTTGGACGACCACTCCCCGGCCCGGAGGGCGGCGGCGGTGCCGGTGCCGTAGTCGAGCGCCATACAGAGCAGCCAGGCAAGCACCAACCAGCCAAACCAGCCCCACAGGGCCGTCAGACCGCCCAGCAAGGCGGCGGCCGCCGCCTTGAATCCGTTGATATGCTCCATATCAATCGTCCTCCCTTACATAATCCGCCGTTTTCCCGATCAGGGCCTCCACAGTATCCTTGGAGTAGTTCCCGGCTTTCCAGTAGTCGGGCTGGTCGATAATGCCGACATTAGCCAGCGTGTCCACGTCGGTGTCCAACTTGGACACATTCGCCGTCTCTCCCCGGCAGAGCGCCAGGAACGCCTCCCAGGCCCCGGCGGTGGCCCGGATGGTCTTGGGACAGTCCTTGCCGTTCCAGCGGTTGTGCTGGACTACATTGTCCAGCGGGATGCCGTGCTCCTCCATGAGCAGGCGCACCAGGGCAGCCGCGTTGGCTTTGGCCGCCTCAAAGTCCCCTCCGGCGTTGACGCAGATCTCGATACCGATGCTGGTGGTATTGCCCGGCCCGTCCTTGCCGTCCCCGGCATGGTAGGCCGTCTCGTAGTCGGGCAGATGCTGGACAATGGCGTGGTCGTCCACGGTGTAGTGCCAGCTCACCAGAGCATCCTCCCCGGCGGCGCTGTCCAGATAGGCCCCGTGGGCCGCGGCGTCGGCGCCCTTGGCCGCGTTGCCGGTCTCATGGATGGTGATGTAGGTGTCCGGGTTGGTGTCCCTGCCCGGCCGGTTTTTACGCCCATCGGAAATAATATGCTCCTGGATGGCGATGCCGTTGTCTGTGGCCCTCTGAGGGCCCTCCACGGCCTTCAGATAGGCCAGGGACACCCAGCCCTTATCTGTCCTGCCCCAGCCGTCCCTGGCCTCCAGCACGTCCACCACGGTGCCCATGGAGTACGCCCCCACCTTGCCGTAGTTGGTGCCGGGGCCGCTGCGGATGTTGACGCCGATGCTGGGTGTCACGGTATACTTGCCCATACTCTCCTCCTTGTCCGGCGGCTCCTGGCCGCCCTCCGTCGTCCAGATACACAGATAGCCCTTGACCCGCTTACCGTTGCTGATGCGCTGGCCGTCCCCAAAGTCGCAGTTGGAGGAGCTGCCTGCGTCGAGGCCCAAGGCCCGCAGGTTGGCCGCCTGGTCGTACCGGCAGCCGATGCTCACCAGCTCGTCCCGCAGCCCCTCCGGCGTCTTAGCGTCCGCCGTGCCGTCGCCGGAGCAGTACAGGATCACCCGCGCCCCGGCCAGCAGGACGGCGGAGCGCCCCCGTGTGCCCCCGTACTCCGGGGAGTAGCTGAGTGCCTTACCTGGCCCCCTGGTGGGCGTCAGCAGCTCCACGCCGCTGAGGTAGGACGCCCCACCGTTGTCGGGTACGATATCCAGGCGGATGTCGGCCCCCTTGTCCCAGGTCAACCCCCAGCCGTTCCAACCTGCGGAGGCCTTAACAGAGCCGTTGATTTTGAGATTGCCGACTGCCTTGCCCGTAGTCGTGTCATAAAACCAGGAATTGATGATGTACTGGCACCCGCAGGCGGCCTTGACCTGCTCCATGGACCGCCCCCCGGCCTCCACCAGGGCGGCGCGGGTGATGTCCGCCCTGGTGATGACCGCTATGTACTTACTCATGGTCGCTGGGCTTCTCGCCGTTGATGGGGCCGGGGTCGGCGGCGTTCTCCATCAGCTCAACCATGCCCTGATAGTCCTTTACGTTCCACAGGGCGGCCAGGGCCTTAACGTTAGCCTGACGCTTTCTGATCCAGACGTTAAACGCGTCATTCTCCTCGGCCAGATCTGCATCAGCGCCCAGGGCATCCCAGTCAGGCCGGAAAGCCACAGGCAGATTTTCCGCGCCGATGTCCACCGCCTTACTGTGTCGAATGTTGTTCTGCACCATGCTGCCGCCTACGCCCAGATCTACATCGTTAGCGTTGGCGATCGCGTAGCAGGCGGGGGTGAGCTCGTTCCAGTTGATGTTTTTCATAATAAGCTTCCTTTCTTTTATCCGGCGGTTTCGCCGTTGATTACTGTCTCACTTCCGGGGCAAGCAGCCCGGCCAGCTCTTGGTACTCCTCCGGGGTGAGCCGGTCGGCGGCCAGGTAAACATCCATCTTGTCCTGGAGGCCATCGGTTCGGTTCTTCTGGATGAGCAGCTTGCAAAGGTTGTATACGGTTGTCATGGCGTCTCCTTTCTCATGTGGCAGCGGTGGTAGTCAGCTCCAGCATACACAGCCGCGCCTCGTGCTCGGACAGCATGTCCAGAGTGATGTCCTCTGCGAGGGGCGGCTGGGGTTCCGGCTCCGGCTCTGGGGGCCGCTCCGTGGGCGTGACACCCACCAGCTTGCCCTCCTCAATCTGGAGGTTACACCAGCCATAGGTCGCCCACACCGTGTCATGGAGGTGGGCGGGCACCTCTATGTAGCCCTCCAGCCAGCAGGCGCGCCGCCCGCTCTGGCTCTGGATCGGGTGCTGGCCGGTCTCCAGCGGGTCAATTTGGATGATGGTCATATTTAATTCACCTCTTATTTCTAAACTATGGCGTAGTAGTGATATACAACTTGAGATAAATTAAGCTGCACAGTTGCTGCATCAGATGGAGTATAGTCATAATACCAACTGAAAGTTTTTCCATCCGCTGATTTTTTACCGTAAGAATCTCTTGAGTTGCTAGAGTAGAAAAAACCAAAGCCGCTTGTATACTCAGTAGGGATAATGCTGCCGGGAATAATGACAGAAGTTTCGCCAGTACCAGAATTGTCGATACTTCGATACGAATCTGGCCATTGCATGCCATAAATACAGAGTATTTTAAAGGGTTCGGCTAAGGTTATTTGATTAGGGTTGCTTTTACCTGTTTTTCCTGTCCCCACATAGCTCCCC
>OBXQ01000377.1_pt1 | contig 25563 bp, 24 predicted proteins | sample 1476641 | NCBI WGS metagenome assembly OBXQ01 (sample SAMEA2580174, study PRJEB22360) | human gut metagenome | biome: human gut; feature: human-associated habitat; material: faeces | place: Denmark | collected 2008/2010
TAAGCATGGGCCGGGGTGAAACTCCCGTGAGGTTGCAGCTAACAACCGCCCGTTTCAGCCTTATTTCTCATATCGTACAAGCCGGAGCGCATATTCTGTATTATGCCGCTAACCGGGAGGGAAAGAAGATGATTACCAAGTTACAACTTCAACAAATGAGAAACCTTGATATTACACAGGTTGACCGCAGCACTTTGGTTGATATTCGTAATATCCATGTTGACAGTTCTTTGCCAGCAGCAAAGAAAATGCAAAGCTACTTTGAGCAGATTGTAAATCCATACTGTTTTCTTTGTGGTGATACACCCGTAAGAATACGGTTTGTCGCAGAGGATAGAACGCTAAAGCAATCATTGTGCGATTACTTTTTAAGTCTGAAATAACCGCCGACTTTCCCTAACTCTATGGGTAAGACCTTGTGATTACGGGGCGAAAATGGTATAATTAACTCGTAATTATAGGGGGAAAGGAGGTATAATGCCCCGCATACGCAAAGACAAAATGGCACGCAGTTATGCAGAGCCGTTTTGGAAAATTGGGCTATACATTCGACTATCCAGAGAGGACGACAACGAGGACGAAAGCGAGAGTGTTATTAACCAAGAAAAGATACTCCGCGACTTTGTAGACAGCTATTTTGAGCCGGGAACCTATGTGATTGTAGACGTGTTTGCCGACGACGGATTGACAGGCACCGACACAGCGCGACCAAACTTCAAACGGCTTGAGGGCTGCATTGTCCGCAAAGAAGTAAACTGCATGATTATCAAATCCCTTGCACGCGGTTTCCGCAACCTTGCCGACCAGCAAAAGTTTTTGGAGGAGTTCATACCCATTAACGGCGCAAGGTTTATTTGCACAGGCACGCCATTTATTGACACTTACGCAAACCCCCATTCTGCAAGCGGCCTTGAAGTACCTATTAGGGGAATGTTCAACGAGCAGTTTGCCGCGACCACTTCCGAAGAAATCCGCAAAACATTCAAGATGAAACGGGAGCGCGGCGAGTTCATAGGCGCGTTTGCCCCTTACGGCTACAAGAAAGACCCAAACGACAAAAACAGCTTGATTGTAGATGAAGAAGCAGCGGAGGTTGTCAAAAGCATTTATCATTGGTTTGTCAATGAGGGGTACAGTAAAATGGGGATTGCAAAGCGGCTTAACCAGATGGGAGAGCCGAACCCCGAAGCCTATAAGAAGAAAAAAGGCTTTAAGTATAACAACCCTAATTCCGACAAAAACGATGGTTTGTGGTCTGCCAGCACGATTGCAAGGATATTGCAAAATGAAGTTTATACGGGCGTAATGGTGCAAGGCCGTAATCGCGTAATAAGCTACAAAGTACACAAGCAGATTAACGTCCCCGAAGAAGAATGGTTTGTCGTCCCCAACACACACGAAGCGATTATTGACAGGGAAACATTCGAGAAAGCGCAAGCCCTACATAAGCGTGACACAAGGACAGCCCCCGGCAAACAGGAAGTCTATCTCATGTCCGGCTTTGTCCGTTGCGCGGATTGTAAAAAGGCCATGCGGCGCAAAACCGCCCGCGATATTGCCTACTACTCTTGCCGCAGCTACACCGATAAGAAGATTTGCAGCAAACATTCTATCCGGCAAGACAAGTTGGAAAACGCGGTATTGGCAGCGTTGCAAATGCAAATTGTCCTTGTAGATCGGCTTGCAGAAGAAATTGAACGGATTAACAACGCGCCTGTTATCAACCGGGAAAGCAAGAGATTATCCCATTCCTTGAAACAGGCAGAGAAGCAGCTAAAACAGTACAATGACGCTTCCGATAGCTTGTACCTTGATTGGAAAAGCGGTGAGATTACCAAAGAGGAATACCGCCGCTTGAAAGGCAAGATTGCAGAACAGATACAACAGCTTGAAGCGAACATCTCCTATCTGAAAGAGGAAATGCAGGTAATGGCTGATGGTATCGGAACCGACGACCCGTATCTAACCGCCTTTCTGAAATACAAAAACATTCAGAGCCTTAACCGCGGGATTATGGTTGAACTCGTAAAAGCGGTTTGGGTGCATGAGAACGGGGAAATAACGGTTGACTTCAATTTTGCCGACGAGTACCAGCGAATTATTGATTACATCGAGAATAACCACAACGTTATCCGAGTGATTGAGAACAAGGCAATCTAACGGCTTGCCTACTTAACACAAAGGAAAATCTAATGTTGTGCATAAATAAACGGCTCTACTGGCCCCACCGGTCCAACCGGACCCACCGGCGCTACTGGCGCTACCGGCGCTACCGGCCCCACCGGCGCCGCAGCCACCATCACGGTTGGCACCGTGACCACCGGAGAGCCGGACACCACCGCCGAGATCACCAATACCGGCACCAGCGAGAACGCGGTCTTTGATTTCGTGATCCCGCGCGGCGCAACCGGTGCAGATGGCGCGACCGGCGCCGAAGGCCCCATTGGCCCCACCGGCGCGGATGGCCCCATCGGCCCTGAAGGCCCCATGGGCGAGACCGGTCCCACCGGCGCTGCCGCCACTATCACAATCGGCTCCGTGACCACCGGAGAACCGGGTACCCCGGCGGAAGTTACCAACAGCGGCACGGATGAAAACGCGGTATTCGACTTTGTAATCCCCCGCGGAGATACCGGTCCCACCGGTTCCGCCGGTGGTGCTCCTGAGGTCCTGGCGACCACGGACTCCACCGGTCAGGCTTCTGTAGCAGGAGGCGCTCTGACCTTCAACGAGAATCCCCTGGTATCCGGTACCGCGATCACCCATACGGCCGGATCCACGGATATCCAGATCACAGAACCCGGCATTTACCAGGTTTCCTTCCAGAGCTCCATCGCAGTGGATGCCGGTACGGCGATCCCGTCCACGCTCACCCTGCGGGCCGAGTTCGACGGTACCAATATTCCAGGGGCTGTGTCGACCCACACCTTCACCGCCACAGGCGAAGTGGCCAACATGTCCTTCAGCGTTCCCTTCCGGGCTACAGGCCCCGGGACCCTCCGCATTGTCGCCGACGCTGCCGGTTACACCTACGAGGACATCGCGCTCACCGTATTCCGACTGGGCAACGCCTGATTCCAATGATGACCCGCAGGCCTGGCCAGCGGGTCATCTCCTTCACTGACAATGAGGCCGCGGGACATCCCACGGCCTCATTTTATCGCTCTGAAATTATTTTGGAAAATAACTGTGGTACAATTCAAAAAAATTGGTAGTCGTGGACCCTTCCCCGCCCTCAAAGTGGATTTCCGACCACATTTTCTCGTCGAACACCACCACATGGCTGTCCGCGAAGGGGGCGTAGATCTTTTGGAAGGCGTTGTTCTTCTTCTCCTGCGCCAACTTTTTCTTGCGCGCCGCAGTCGCCGCCTCGTCGTAGGCGTTGGTGCACTTTAAAATGTAAAAGGCGCCATTTTCCTCCACAATCCCACTGATCTCGTCCTGTTCCAACGCAAACGCCGCTTTCTCCAGCTCGCTCTGATTCTGATTCCGCTCCATCTGCACCGCGACCCCGCCGTCCGTTGAATATTTCTTGGCAATGGCTGAGAAATCCGCGCCCTCCGCCTGAGCCTGGGCCAGAACCTCCTCGGCGGTCTGGCGGTTCCTCACCGAGATGGGCAGCACTTCGATCACTTTGGCCTCCGCGTCGCTGATTTCCAGATTCTGGTCCTGCGTCAGCTCCGTCACCAGCTTGTCCGCCCGGTAATACTCGCAGTATAGTTCGTAGACCTCTTCCTGATCCGCTCCGATATAGTCCCGGTCCGCTTTGCTCAAAAGCCCGTAATACTGTTCCGACAAACGCTTGATGGAATCCTTCTCCTGGCTGGTAAGCTCAATGCCGTTCTCATCCGCCAGCAGGTTCATGGTTCCCAGCTCCATGAAAAATTGACGAATCTGCCCGGTCAGCCGGTCCTCGAAATTCCCTCCGCCCGTCTTGTCCTCCACCGACCAGATCTGGCTGGTATAAATATTCTGATATCGGTTTCGTTCCGTGGCTGCAATGGTCATCAGCTGACCCTTGGTGTAGGATCGCTTCACTTCCTCTTTGCCCGGCTCAACCGCAGCGCTTCTGCTGCAGCCCGCCGCCAAAAGAAAAACCATCAGTACAACCGCCGCGAGGCCGCAGCGGAATATTCTCCCCCGGCTAAGGTGCTCTCTCGTCAATCTCCAAACTCCTTTCAAAGTAACTGCTTCAAAACTTTTAAAACGCCGTCGTTTTTGTTGCTGTCCGCCTGGAAGCGCGCCAGTTTGCGCACTTCCTCCCTGGCATTGGCCACGGCGAAGCTGTAATAAGCCTGCTGCAGCATCTCGATATCATTTAACTGGTCTCCGAAAGCCATGGTTTCCTCCGGGCGGATCTCCAGGCTCTCCTGAAGCCGTTTGACGGCCTGACCCTTGTTTACGCCCTGAGCCATGCAGTCCATCCACATTTCACCGGCCAGCGTAATCTTCATCCGGTCCTGAAACGCCTCCCGGATATCCGCGGCCGCGTGCTCCACATCCTGCTCCTTGTAAATGGAAATCTTGATACAGGGGTCCTCCAGGGCCAGCACATCCTTCACCCGGCGGATGTTGAATTTATATCCCTCCAGCATCCAGCGGTATAAGGCGTCATTTTCCGAGTCCATATAGTCCCCGTCCTGGCCCGCGTAGATCGCACTCAGATCCGGGTGCCTGCGCACCGCTTCGATTACCTCCCGGACCAGCTCCGGTTCAATGGGATTTACAAACAGGCTCCTGCCGTGGCAGCCCAGATACGCCCCGTTGTTGGCGATATAAAATATCTTCTTCTTGACCGGCTCAAACGCTCCCTCAACGCTGGCCCAGGGCCGGCCGCTGGCAATCGCAAACTGAATTCCCTTTTCCCGCAGCTTCAAAATCACATCGAACAGCTCCGGATTCACTCCACCGGAACCATCCTCCACCAGCGTGCCGTCCACATCCGATACGATCAGTTTAATCATCTTCCCTGTCATCCTCCGTCAAATTCTTCAGTTCATGGTAGAGCCGTCCCAGCGGAAGCCCCACCACGTTGTCGTAATCGCCGTCAATTTTGCGGATATACACCGCAAAACGGCCCTGTATTCCATATGCCCCCGCCTTATCCAGCGGCTCCCCGCACCCGGCGTAGTCCCGGATTTCCTCATCGGTCATGGGGTAAACATACACATCCGTTTTCTCCACAAACGTGGTCCCGTGCAAACATCCCCCGGGCTCCACCAGCAGCAGCGTCACGCCGGTATAAACCTGGTGCGCCCTTCCCTGAAGCTTCTCAATCATCTCCGCGGCCCGCTCCGGCGTCCCGGGCTTTCCCAGCACCTCTTTGTCCACGGCCACCATGGTGTCGGCCCCGATCACCAGCGTCCCTTCCGGGCATCTGGAAGCCACGTCCTCCGCCTTGATCCGCGATAATTCCATCACCATCAAATCCGGCTCCGTCTCCTCGGTACACTCCTCCACCAGACTGGGAACAATCTCCGGCTCCATCCCGACCTGAGCCAGCAATTCCCGGCGTCTGGGCGATCCGGAGGCCAGCACCACATTTCTTCCCTTCCACATAACGCTCATCCCGTCGTTCTCCTTTTCTCAATTCATCCCGCGGCCGCAGCCGCCTTTGCCGGTACGCTCAAAACAGGGCCGCCACAAAACATGCGCTTGCAGCAGCCCCCATAATTTGTCAAAACACTTTCAAACGTCCGATCACCGGCTCCTCATCCTCCGCGCCGCCCAGACGGGCCCGGACACAGACGATAAAATCCGCCAGATAAAATACGGTAAGGCCCACGGCCAGCACGCTCCCAACATGGCCGGGAATCCGCACCACCGCCTGTCTCACCCGCGCGTCCAAAAAATAAAAGAAAAACAATCCCAAAAATCCCCAGGCCAAGCTGCTCTCCAGACAGATAATGCCGCGGTAATTAAACGGCTTTCGGCTGTAATCCCACCAGAACGCCCCGAACAGGCGGATCATGATGTTGGCCGTGAACAACTCCATGGTCGTTGCCATTGCCATGGAAGCGGTGTACAGTTCCACCGGCCGGCCCACCATGGGGCTCAGCAATATGTATGCCCCAAGGGCGCCCACGCCGTAGATCACGCAGAACGGGCCATGCCCGAAACCGCGGTCTATCACCGGTCGTCTGTTTTCAAAGCTGAGCACGGCGCACTCCAAGAGATATCCAAGAAAACTGTACAGAAAAAACAAGTTTATCATTTGGTAAAGACCCATTTTCCAGTTCCTCCCATCCGTCCTGCCAGGACGATGTGATCAATCCCCCATTCAAGCTGCCCTTATACCGTTTTGCCGCACCTCATTCCATTTAATAATACCCGTTAATCACCAGCGCAAGGCAGATTCCCAGAATCGCCCCTGCGACCACCTGAAGCGGCGTGTGTCCCACATACTCCTTCAGCTTCTCCTGCAGCACCTCCGCGTTCAGCTTGAGCGGATTCTCACTCAGGATGGAATTCAGCAGCTTCGCCTGCTTTCCGGTCTCACGCCGCACGCCGGTGGCGTCGTACATCACCACCATGGACAGGACAAAGCACACGGCGAACTCAAAGGAGCTCACGCCGTACCGCAGCGCGGCAGCCGTGGTCAGCCCGCACACGGTGGCCGAGTGGGAGCTTGGCATACCGCCGGAACCCACCATGCGCTCCCAATTTATCGTGCGGTTCAGCGCGAAATCGAGCATCGTTTTCAGCACCTGGGCCACAATCCAGCCCGCAACCGCACTCACCAGCACCTGGTTGCTCAGTATTTCATTCCAAATCTTCATCCAACCGTCTCCTAATTGATTCTACCCTAAGTCCCTTTTCTTGTTCCGGCTCCGAAAAATCCATGCGTCTCAATGCCTGGCGGGCTGCAGCATGCGCAGCAGGCGAAGATGGCGCAGCCGCCCCAGCGACTCCGCCCCGCCGCAGAATTTATCCGCCCAGACAATGGCAAAGCCCGCCGCGCTGGAAGGCGGGACGGGAGTCAGCGGCCACATGTGGCGCAGAATGATATTCTGTTCTTCGTCTGTCAGTTGAAAATGCAGGCACGCATTCTCCAGCGCCCTGCGGGGATGGGTGAAACCGTGAAAATGCTCCCCCGTCTCCCGGGCATGGGTATGCCAGTCGTACAGAAACAAATCGTGGAGGAGACCTGCCCGGGCAGCGCTCCTCCAATTCCCGCCGTATCGCCTGCAAATCCGGTAGCCCAGATAGGATACCTGGATGCAGTGGGTTTTACACGTAGTATTCCCATGCTGTATATACTGATCCATGGAATTAAAAACCGGATGCGCCAGAATGTCCTTCACACACTCCATGTACTCCGGATCGTTTTCGTATTTTCTGCACCGGACCCAGGTCTCGTCCGCAGCCCACTGGGCCGCCTGGCTTCTCCTGTCCCCGGCTGTCAGGTCTGTTTTAAAATGTTCCAATCGAATATCGCCTCTCCTCAACGCAGCGCCCGCGCCCATTGCATTCAATCCATATTTGGGCCCCCGGGACTAACCCGGGCGCCCAAATCTTTTATCAACCAATCAGCCAATCGTAGAGCTCCTGATACTTTCCTGCCGAAACCCTCCAGGAGAAGTCCGTCGCCATAGCGCGGTCGATGATCTTATTCCACTCTCTTCGCTTGTCGTAGTAAATGTGTTTCGCGTACCGCACGCTGCCCAGCATCTCATGGGCGTTGTAGTTGGCAAAGGAAAATCCGGTGCCGGTGCTCTCGAATTCATTGTACGGCTCCACCGTGTCCTTAAGTCCGCCGGTCTCGCGCACAATGGGCACCGTGCCGTACCGCAGCGCCATCAGCTGGCTCAGACCGCAGGGCTCAAACAGCGACGGCATCAGGAACGCGTCGCAGCCCGCGTATATCATGCGCGACAGGGCATCGGAATAGTAAATCTGCGCTGAAACCCGGTCCTGGTACTTCCACGCGTAATGGCGGAACATGTTCTCGTAGCGCTCGTCTCCGGTTCCCAGAACCACCAGCTGCATGTCCTCGCCGCACAGCTCATCCATCACGCACTGGATCAGATCCAGTCCCTTCTGGTCCGTCAGGCGGGACACAAGACCCACCATGAACTTCTTCTCGTCCACCGGCAGTCCCAGCTGGGCCTGGAGCGCCTTTTTATTCTTAACCTTTTCCTTGCGGAAATTCTTCGCGTTGTAGTGCTGAACGATGCTCCCGTCGGTCTCCGGGTTAAAATCGTCGTAGTCGATGCCGTTGACGATGCCCCGCAGGCTGCCTGCCCGCGCGCGCATCAGGCCGTCCAAGCCCTCGCCGTAAAACGGCAGCTTGATCTCCTCCGCGTAGGTATTGCTCACCGTGGTGATGGCGTCCGCAAAGACGATCCCGCCCTTTAACAGGTTGCCGTCCTTGTACGCCTCCAGCTTGTCGGGGGTGAAGTAATAGTCCGGCAGCATAGTCAGCTTTTTGATCGTCTTGACATCCCAGATTCCCTGGAACTTCAGGTTGTGGATGGTGATCACGGACTTGATATCGCGGAAGAAGTCGCCTCCGTGGAAGCGGTCCTTGAGCAGCACCGGCACCAGACCGGTCTGCCAGTCGTGGCAGTGGATCACATCCGGCTGGAAACCGATCACCGGAAGTGCGGAGAGGCCGGCCCAGCAGAAGAAGCAGAACTTCTCCAGATCCCAGTACCAGTCGCCGTAGGGCTTCGATCCGTTGAAATAGCTCTCATTGTCAATAAAATAAAAGGTGATTCCCTGATATTCGTACTGTAAAATACCTACATAGCGGCTCTGACCCAGGTAATCCATATAAAAATGGTTTACATACTGCATCTTCTCCAGCCACTCCTGTTTGATGCACAGATACTTGGGAATCATCACCCTCACGTCAAAATACTCTTTATCGCAATATTTCGGCAGAGAACCGACAACGTCCGCCAAGCCTCCGGTTTTGATGAACGGTACAGCTTCCGAAGCCATGAATAATATCTTCTTCATTCAAACCTCCCTCTCCTGTAAAAACAGGCGCCATTACGGCTGCTACTGTATAGTATACATTATTTTTCCGTAATTAGGAAGTCTTTTAGGTTTTTCTCTTAAATTTTTTTGTACTCCAAGGTGATTTTATCCGATATCAGTGCGATGAATTCAGAATTTGTAGGCTTGCCTTTTCCGGTGCTGACCGTATAACCGAAGACTTCATCAATGGTTTCCATCTTGCCTCTTCCCCACGCCACCTCGATGGCATGACGGATGGCCCGTTCCACGCGGCTGGCTGTGGTCTGGTGCTTCTTGGCAATGGTGGGATACAAAATCTTCGTCACCGAGGTCATCATCTCGGAGTCCTGCACCGCCATGGAAATGGCGTCCCTCAAATACTGATATCCTTTGATATGAGCCGGTATTCCCAGCTCGTGGAGCATGCGGGTGATGTCCTTTTCCAAATGCTCCTCAATGTACTCCTCCCGGCTCAGGCGCGGCTGTTCCTTCACGGACCGCGGTTTCACTTCCCTTGCCTGATCGTTCCTGGGCTGGCCGCCGATGTGGCGGATCTTGTTCACCAGAGCCTCCCGGTCAAAGGGCTTCATCAGGTAATAATTCGCTCCCGCCTGAAACGCTTCCTCGGCCATCTGTTCGCCGCCCACCGCGCTGAGAATGATAAATGCGGGATTCTTGATCGCAGGATGTTCGCTTTTCACCCGCTCTACGACGGATATTCCGTCGATCTTTGGCATGATCAGGTCCAACAGCACTACATCCGGCGTTTTATCCTTGATCATGTTGATCGCTTCCTCTCCGTTCTCTGCTTTTCCAATTACGGACAAACCGTCTTCGTTCTTTAATATCTCATCCAGTGTATTCAGAATTATTGGATTGTCGTCTACAATCGCTACGCTTAACTCTGCCAATGCTCAAATCCTCCCCTTCATTTTTTAGCGGCAGTCACATTTTGTCGAATTTACAGTTTTTTCCTGCCATAGGGTTCTTATTTACATAATTGTCGGTTTTTCATCTCAAATTCCCGACAAATTACATTATAAGCAACGCTCCTCCCATACTGCAACAAATTATGACCGCAACATTTGACACGTGATGGTTTGCAATTCTACCATCAAACCCGAAGAAAAGCAATCAATTAAAATTGGTTTTAACAAAATTTTAACATATTTTCGTCTAATTCGTCGATTGTTGCCCTATATTAACGCTTTTTTTGCAACATTTTCCACTATTTAGCAATTTTTTCTTCCGTCATCTCTTTCAAGGGGGGTATAATCGATCAAACCTAAATGCTCCTTCAGCCTGACGGCAGGCAAGCTGCCGCAATCCATGTCAATCCGCATACGGTTTCCAGGGAATGATCCGCAAAACAATCCTTCTCCACCCGTTTTTGCGCGTGTCTCTACTCTGTCCGCGATGCTGTAATGTATGTTAACGTCCCTCTGCATGATCCTCCATAAATTTTCTTATGTGCCCGTTCAGACCTGTATCGGTGTCCCCGCTGTCCGCCGGGACGTCCCCAAAACTAAAAGTCTGGGGATTCAGGTCCATAACTTTAAACGCACGTGTTCTCTTTTCTCCCCTCCCTATTTATAACAAAAATATTTTTAATGCCTCAAAAATTTTGTTGAATATTTGTGCCGCCTCTGTTACAATAGTGTTAGGATCATTCAGAAGGATGAATGAAAATCTAAGGAGGGGATTATTATGCAACATTTAAATTGGATTGTCCCGGTGGTGGGCCTGATCGGCTTCCTGTTCGCGGTCGTCACCCGCGCCCAGGTCATAAAGCAGGACCCGGGAACTGAAAAAATGAGAGTGATCGCCGACGCCATCGCCGAGGGCGCCCGGGCCTTTTTGGCTGCGGAGTACCGCGTTCTCGTTATCTTTGTGGCCGTGCTCTTTGTGGTCATCGGCCTGGGAACCCACAGCTGGATTACGGCGGGCTGTTTTCTGGTGGGAAGCGCCTTCTCCACCGCAGCCGGTTATCTGGGAATGAGCGCGGCGATCCGCGCCAACTGCCGGACCGCCAACGCGGCGAGAGTTTCCGGCATGAACCGCGCGCTCTCCATCGCGTTCTCCGGCGGCAGCGTCATGGGCATGGCCGTGGTTGGCCTGGGACTCATGGGCGTGGGAACTCTTTATATCGTCACCGGCGACGTGGGCGTGCTCTCCGGCTTCAGCCTGGGCGCATCCTCCATCGCGCTGTTCGCCCGTGTGGGCGGCGGCATCTACACCAAGGCGGCCGACGTTGGCGCGGACCTGGTGGGTAAGGTGGAAGCCGGTATTCCTGAGGACGACCCCCGCAATCCGGCCGTAATCGCCGACAATGTGGGCGACAACGTGGGCGACGTGGCCGGCATGGGCGCGGACTTATTCGAATCCTATGTGGGTTCCTTAATCTCCGCCCTCACCCTGGGAATCATCGCCTATCAGACCGCGGGCGTCCTGTTCCCGCTCCTGTTGTCGGCGGCGGGCATCCTGGCTTCCGTGGTTGGCGCTCTGATCATAAAGACCGGCAAGAACGGCGACCCACACAAGGCATTGAAAACCGGCGAATACAGCGCCACCGCATTGGTTGTGGTCTGCGCCCTGATCCTCAGCCGGATGTTCTTCGGCAGCTTCAATGCGGCCTTTGCCGTGATCGTGGGCCTGCTGGTGGGCGTGCTCATCGGATTTATCACCGAGGTTTACACCTCCGGGGACTACCGTTTCGTAAAGCGGGTGGCTGAGCAGTCCGAAACCGGCTCCGCCACTACCGTGATCAGCGGAATCGCCCTGGGCATGCAGTCCACCGCCATTCCGATTCTGCTGGTCTGCGTGGGCATTTTCCTGTCCTATAAACTGGTCGGCCTCTACGGCATCGCACTGGCCGCCGTGGGCATGCTCTCCACCACCGGAATCACCGTAGCCATCGACGCCTACGGCCCCATCGCGGACAACGCCGGAGGCATCGCGGAGATGGCCGGCCTGGACAACTCGGTCCGCGAGATCACCGACAAGCTGGACTCCGTGGGCAACACCACCGCGGCCATCGGCAAGGGCTTTGCCATCGGCTCCGCGGCCCTGACGGCCCTGGCCCTCTTCGTCTCCTACGCGGAGGCGGTCAAGCTGACCACCATCGACATTCTGGACGCCAACGTAATCATCGGCCTCTTCATCGGCGGCATGCTGACCTTCCTGTTCTCCGCCATGACCATGGAATCCGTGTCCAAGGCTGCGCACCAGATGATCGAGGAGGTGCGCAGACAGTTCCGCGAGAAGCCGGGCATCCTGGCAGGCACGGACAAACCGGACTACGCCTCCTGCGTGTCCATCTCCACCACGGCCGCCCTGCGGGAAATGTTCCTGCCCGGCCTGATGGCGGTAGCCGCTCCCCTGATCGTCGGCCTGCTTTTGGGCCCGTCCGCGCTGGGCGGACTTCTGACCGGCTCCCTGGTGACCGGCGTTCTGACCGCGATCTTCATGTCCAACTCCGGCGGTGCCTGGGATAACGCCAAAAAATACATTGAGGAAGGCCACCACGGCGGCAAGGGCAGCCCCGCCCACAAAGCGGCTGTGGTAGGCGACACGGTGGGCGATCCCTTCAAGGATACCTCCGGTCCCTCCATTAACATTTTGATCAAACTCATGACCATCGTATCCCTGGTATTCGCACCGCTGTTCCTTCAGTACGGCGGCCTGCTCTGATACCGGCCGATCCCAAAAAGTGCCGCCGCGCCCGCGATTCAACCGCAGGCGCGGCGGCGCTTTTTTATCTGCTTAAATCCCGCCTCCCCAATCAAAAAACGCGTTAAACGTCCAATCAATATTGCAACCTCCCTCCAAATCTGATATACTGATAAAAGCTCAATGTGAACGCGATAACATTCTCGAGCGCCATCACATTCAACTAAAAAACGAATCAATCCGAGGTGTAAAAATGACAAACACAAACCAGACGCCATCAGAGCCATTGACCTACCAGATCGACCGCACCCTGTACCAGGGACGCCCGGCGGACACGGCGGGACGTTCGGACAAGGAGCTGAGGGCCTACGACCTGCTGGACTCCCTGAACGTATCCTACAGCCGCGTGGACCACGACGCCCTGCCCACCATCGAGGCCTGCCAGGAGGTGGACCGCCTGCTTGGCACGGAAATCTGCAAAAATCTCTTCCTGCGCAATGCCCAGAAAACCGACTTCTACCTCTTGCTCATGCCCGGCGACAAAAAATTCAAGACAGCCGCCCTGTCCAAGCAGATTGGCAGCGCCCGCCTATCCTTCGCGGAGCCGGAGTTTTTGGAATCCCTGCTGGGTCTCACCCCTGGCTCCGTCACTGTGCTGGGCCTGATGAACGACACGGAAAAACAGGTCCGGCTGCTGATCGACAAGGACGTACTGTCACGCGAAGATTTCGCCTGCCATCCCTGTATCAACACCTCCAGCCTCAAATTTAAAACCAGGGATCTTCTGGACAAGGTCCTGCCCGCCCTGGGACACCCCCACACGCTGGTGGATCTGCCCAGGCCGGAATAAACGGTCGAAAAAGGGACCGGTATACCATCGTACGGCATACCGGTTCCTTCTATATTAATGTGATTAATGTGTATATGAGCAAAGCACTTGCGGGGGCCTCTAAATCACGAACTCTCCCAGGCTCTGGCAGCGCAGTCCCGCCGCAGCGGTCACCGCAAGCACCCGCTCCCGCCCATCCACAGGCATACTCCAGGACAGGCCGCAGTCCGCGGAGATCTGCCGTGGAACGGGTATGAGCCTCCCCGGTATTTCCTCATCCCGGCAGGCCCGCTCCCACGCCATGGCCTCCGACGTGGTGTGGAATGTAATCACCAATCTCAACTCCGGTTTCCTCATATCTCCAAATCCTCTCTTTCTGGACACGCCAGCGACGTTCGGGCATTCAGGAGGCCAGCTCCCGCACCGCCATGGCCGCCAGGTCCATTTCCTCCTCCGTGTTGAAGTAGGACATGGAAAAGCGGACCGCTCCCTGGCCCTCGGTGCCCAGAGCTCTGTGCAGCAGGGGCGCGCAGTGGGCTCCCGGCCTGGTGCAGATGCCGTACCGCTCCATCAGCTCGTCCGCCACCTCCCCGGAATCATAATCCCGGATGTTCAGCGTCACAATGGGGGCGTGGCGGTCCATGTCCGAGAAATCCCCGTACACTCTGACCCCGGGCAGGGCGCGCACCCCCTCGTAAAAGCGCCGCATAAGCATGAGCTCCCGGTACCAAATGCGCTCCATGCCCGTCTCCTCGATAAAGGCCAGGGCCGCGTGAAGCCCGGCGATTCCGTGGCTGTTCAGGGTGCCGGCCTCCAGGGCCACCGGCATCTGGCGCGGATGGGCCTGGGAATATGTCTGAACTCCGCTTCCCCCCACTACCAGGGGCCGCACCTCCACTCCCTCCCGCACGCAGATCCCGCCTGTGCCCTGGGGGCCCAAAAGACTTTTGTGACCCGTAAAGCACAGCACATCGATGCCCATGGCCTCCATGTCGATGTCGAACACTCCCGCGGTCTGGGAGGCGTCCACCACCAGGAGGATTCCCGCCTCAGCGCAGATCTTCCCCACCCGTCCGATGTCCACCAGGTTTCCCGTCAGGTTGGAGCCGTGGGTGCAAACCACGCCCTTGGTGGAGGGCTTCACGGCTTCCCGGATATCCTCATAGCGGATATTGCCCTGCCGGTCCGCCCTGACGATGGTCAGCTCCACGCCCTGCTCCCGCAGGCGGTACAGAGGGCGCAGCACCGAGTTGTGTTCCAGCGCCGTAGTAATCACGTGGTCTCCGGGTGAGAAAAGTCCCTGGATCGCCATGTTCAGGCTCTCCGTGGAATTGGCCGTAAACGCCACACGGGAGGGATCCCGCAGGCCGAACATGGCCGCCAGCATGGCCCTGGTGTCGTAAATGATCCTGGAAGCCTTTAAGGAGGCCTCGTGGCTGCCCCTGCCGGAGTTTCCCATACAGCGCATGGCATCCGCCACCGCCTGGATCACACTCTCCGGTTTATGGAACGTGGTCGCTCCGTTATCGAGATAAATCATCGCTTCCCCTCCCTCTTCTACAGCAGAATCCGCTTATCTCCCACCATTTTGGTGATCTTCTTTTTATCCGTATACTCCAGAAGCTGTACCGCATATTTGCGCGAGGTGCCCCACATATCCCGGAATTCGGCCAGCGTAAATCCCTCGCTCTTGCCCATATGGGTCCGCAAACCGTCCACAACCTGCTCAAAGGCCCGGCTGTCCATGTAGGAGGCCGGATTCAGCTTGACCAGACGCCCGTTCTTGTGCATGTCGGCGATGATCTGTTTGGCCCGGTTTTTATCCCGGAACAGGTTCAGCACATCCGCTGTCAGCGGCGCCTCGATTCCCGCCCTGGCGTACTCCGCCCCGATCTGCTCCATCATCCCTCTCAGCTCCTTGGAGTACTCGGTGGAAAAATCTTTTCCCGCTACAAAGGCGCCCTGGGTCTTCACCGCCATGCGCTTGACCAGCTCGGCCAAAAGCACGGCGGCTCTGCGGATATCCCCCAGGCGGAACTGCTCGTTGAGCCTGGACTTGAACTCCTCCTTGTCCATCCCCTCGCTGATCGGGTTTTCCCGGTGGTATACCACCAGAAGTTCCTCTGCAAAGGCGGCGATCTCATTCCAGTAATCCATATGAATCACCGAGCCGTCGGCCAGTATGAGAATGCGCCTGGCCGCCCTCAGCTTTTCGATCAGATACTCCGCCCGCGCCCGGGAAAGGTTCATGGCCGTGGCCAACCGGCTTCCCGGCGGGAACTGCCAGCTGGTTTCCCGGACCATCAGCTCCAGCACCTCCGGCTCCGTCCCGCGCTCCTTCACCTTCAGGGCTTCCAGGGCCTGCGATTCCCCGCGCTTGTGGCGCACAGGGGCCGCGTCCAGCACAATCCCGCCGCCAAACGTCTCCACCGGGGACAAAAAGCGGATTATAAAGCGGTCGTCGCGTTTCAGCACAATGGGCTCGTCGAACCTAAGCTGGGCATAGGCGCTCTCCCCCGGGCCGATTCGTTCTGCGTCCAGAAGCACCGCCTTGGCGATGGCCTGGGCGGAACCGTAGTTGAAATGGACCCGGTCCCCGGACTTCAGCTCCCGGCCGCTGGTCTGAAAGACCGAGAGCTTCACATCCGCTAAAATGGATCTGACCAGGGAACCGGGATAGGCCAGCACATCCCCCCGGCGGATTTCCTCCTTCTTGATCCCCTGCAGGTTCAGGGCTGTGCGCTGGCCCGCGGCCGCGGCTTCCTCCCGCTTGCCGTGGGACTGGATTCCACGGATCTTCACCAGGCGTTCCCGGGGATAGAGCATCACCTCCTGGCCGGCCGTCACCGTTCCCTCCTGGAGCGTGCCCGTGACCACGGTGCCGAATCCCTCCATGGAGAACACCCGGTCCACCGGCAGGCGAAACAGCTCTGCCTCCTCCCGCCTGGCCCCCAGATCGGAGACCATGCGAATGATCATGTCCCGCAGCTGCGGGATATTCTCTCCGGTGTAGGAGGATACCCGCACCACGGGAGCCCCCTCCAGAAAGCTGTCCTTCACCATATCCTCCACATCCGCCTCCACCAGCCCAGCCCACTCCTCGTCCACAATGTCGCACTTGGTCAGCACCAGGATCCCCCGGCGGATGTGAAGCATCTTGAGAATCTCAAAATGTTCCGTTGTCTGGGGCATCACGCCCTCGTCCAGCGCGACGACCATCAGCACCAGGTCGATGCCCCCAATGCCGGCCAGCATGTTTTTCACAAACTTTTCGTGGCCTGGAACATCGATGATGCCGATGTGCAGACCCGCGTCGTTTGGCAGGTTGGCAAAGCCCAGGTCAATGGTGATCCCCCGCTTCTTCTCCTCCTTCAGCCGGTCCGTGTCGAATCCGGACAGCGCCTTGATCAGGCAGGTCTTGCCGTGATCCACGTGCCCTGCCGTTCCCACAATAATATTCTGCATCAATTCTCACCACCTTTTGCACAGACAAACGCCTCCACCGCCAGGGCGAGTTCCTCCTCCGCCAGCGTTCTCACGTCCACCAAAACCCGGTCATGGCCGACCCGCACGATCAGGGGCACCGGCGCCTTCCGCAGCCTGCGCTCCAGCTTCTGGGCGGACAGTCCCTCCTGTCTCACAGACACTCCGAAGCCGGGCAGACGGCTGGTGGGAGCGCTGCCGCCGCCCACCTGGTCCTCACAGGCCTCCACCTCCACCCGCAGCCCCGGACAGGCGGCCGTCAGCATTTCCCCAAACCGCTCCGCCCGCGCCCGCAGTTCCTCGGGTTTGGCGCAGATCATGCGCAGCACCGGAATGTCCTTTAAAGCGCGGTCCCGGTCAATGTACTGGGTAAAGGTGGCTTCCAGGGCGGCCAGCGTCATCTTGTCCACCCGGAAGGCCCGGGCCAGGGGATGGCTTTTCATGCGGTCGATGTACGTTTTCCGGCCCACGATGATTCCGGCCTGGGGACCGCCAAGCAGCTTGTCCCCGGAGAAGAGCACCACGTCGGCGCCCGCCTTCAGCGCGTCCGTCACCGTGGGCTCCTCCAGGCCATAGCGGGACAGATCCGCCAGCAGCCCGTTGCCCATGTCATAGATCACCGGCACGGACAGTTCCCGCCCCAGCTCCGCCATGGAGGCCAGAGGCACATCCTCGGTAAAGCCAACGATGCGGTAGTTGCTGGTGTGAACCTTCATAAATGCCCCGGTGACCCCCGAAGCCCAAACGCTGCGGTAATCCGCCAAACGGGTCTTGTTGGTGGTTCCCACTTCCCGCAGAACGGCCCCGGACTCGCTCATCACGTCGGGAATCCGAAAGGAACCGCCGATCTCCACCAGCTCTCCCCGGGAAACCACCACCTCCTGGCCCCGGGCCAGGGCGGCCAGCACCAGCATGGTGGCCGCAGCATTGTTGTTCACCGCCATGGCGGCCTCCGCCCCCGTCACCCTGCACACGATCCCTTCCACAATATCCTGGCGGCTGCCTCTGGCTCCGGCCCTGATATCGTACTCCAGGGTACAGTAGGAGTCCGCGATCTCCCCAACCGCCCGGGAAGCCTCCGCGCTCAGCCGCGCCCGGCCCAGATTGGTGTGCAGCACCACGCCCGTGGCGTTCAGAACCCGCCGCAGAACCCGTCTGTTCTTCTCTGTCAGAGCCCCCGTAATCCGCTCCACAAGCTCATCCCGGGAGGGGATCCGCTCTGTCTCCCCCCGCAGTACGGCGGCGCGCAGATCCTCCACCGCCTCCCGCACAGTCTCCACGATTAACGGCCGCGGCGTGCTCTCAAAAAACAAAAAGAGGCGCTCATCCTGCAGCACCTCATCTACTTTGGGAAGCCCGCGCAACAGCGCCTGCCTATCCTCCATCGAAATACCCCCTCACAGCTGCTACATAATTGAAGAAAACGGAGGTGGTGGGAATCGAACCCACCCGTGAAGCTCCTAACTCCACACAACGGTTTTGAAGACCGCGGGGCGCACCAGCTACCCAACTCCCTCCCAATTACAAAGCCAAACTCCATTTGCGCCGCCCTGTGGAAAGCCCTGCCAGGGCGGCGAGCGGAGGCGGTGGGAATCGAACCCACCCGTGAAGCTCTTAACTCCACACAACGGTTTTGAAGACCGCGGGGCGCACCAGCTACCCAACTCCCTCCAGTTTCCCGGCGGCGGCAGACTCTGGCTGCCGCCGGGTTATGCTCGAATTCTGTTTTATTTCCCGTTATCCGATGTATCCGGCCTGGGTCAGTATGGCCTCGGCTCTCTCCCGGTTCGCCTCGGACATCTGCACGATGGGTCCGGTGCAGCCCATGCCGCTCTCCGCGTAGATCCCAGCCTTCCACAGCGCTCTCACCGCGTCCTCCAGGTCCATGACCTCGATTCCGGGGATCACCGCAGTCACAATCTCCCTGGGCGGGCAGGCTACTTCCTCCCGCTCCTGTTCCGTCCCGGCCGGGGCGCTCCCCGCCAAAAACGTATCCAGCCCCGCCCTGCGGGCCGCCGCGTACTCCGCCTGCGCGATCTCCTTCCAGCCGCCTGCAATCAGGCTGGCCGCATACTCCATTGCCCCGGCGATCACCGGCGCTCCGGAGGCTCTGGACACGATCATGACCAGCTTGTCGTATCCCTCGCCGATTCCCGGGCCGTAGCCGTAGCCCACGGCTTCGTACTGTCCTCCGGTGGTGTAGGAGGAGAACATTTTCATCATCAGATTTCCGGTCAGGGAATCCATGACCATCACGTCGGCCGTGCCCATAAGCAGGTCGTTTCCGCGCATCTCCACGCCTCCGTCCGCTCTGGCGGACTCGGCAAAGCGGATGTCGTAGCCGTTTTCCTTCAGGCCTTTGAGAATCTTTGCGCAGGCCCTGGCTCCGTCGATGTTGGCGATGCCCACCGTAGGATGCTCCACTCCGTCGGCCTTGGCCGCAATGATTCCGGCGATCGCGTTTTTCACCAGCGCGCTCACCCGGTCCGTGTCGGAGGTGCCCGTGGTGTTGGCAATGTACATGGCCCTGCCCCTGGCCGGCGTGATCACCTTACCCACGGTGGATACGCCGATGGGGAAGGGATAATGCATGGTCACGGCGGCCTGGGCCTTCCCGGCAGCCAGCTCCTCCTCCATGGCCCGGTGGGCGTCCGGCCCGTTACAGATCACGGCGTTTATGCCCTTGGCAGCCGCCAGCTGCAGCGCCCGTTCCATCTCCTGCGCCCTGTGCTCGCTGCCCTCCAGGGCAAACACGATCTTGATCCCGGGGCAGGCACCGCGGCTAAGAACGGTCCGGGAAGCCTGGGCTGTGGCGGCTCCCACCGCCGCGTTCCCCACCGCTTCATCTTCCACGGCCTGTTTTTCCCGCTCCGCCGCCTTCTCATTGGCCTGGACCACGAAGGACACTCCGTCGAACAGGTTGGTCATGCGGCCCAGGAACAGAGAGCCTTTGCCGATGATCATGGCTCTCCTGGTAGTCCCCTCCAGGCACTCCCGCACAAGCGGCCCCAGATAGGGAACCCCTGAGGGAATGTGGCCCTGGGTGGGCGCCCAGCCGGTCATCCCGTGCTTTTTCACAAAATCCGGAATTTCCGCCCGTCCCAGCTGCTTTTTCATCACCGCCAGGGCCGCGATCATCTTGTAGTTGGCCTCCGGCACATCCCCCGCCCCGGCGGGTTTGGTGATATCCGGATTCTGCAGCTCAGGGGCGTATTTGTCGATGTCCGTGAACTTCAGACCCGCCCGCTCCAACGGCTCCGCCACCAGGGCGCTTATCACCATCTGGGGCGCTGAGCCGGTGGCGATCTTGTGACAGCCCACAATATCCGTGCGGATTTGCGGGTGGACCCCGTCGTCCGCGGACACCAGTACGGAAAAGCCTGCGATGCAGTCCTCCAGCACGGGAAGCCCCTTCTTCACATGGTCCTTGGCGTTCATTCCCAGCTTGGCGGTACAGCCGCCCGCGGTCACCACCACGTTTTTAAAGGTGCCTGCCTTCACCAGAGCCGCCGCGTGGAGCATGGCGTGGGCCGGCCCGGCGCAGAATCCGCGCACGTCCGAGCCGGTGGCGTTGCGGTAGCCCGCGATCTCAGCGGAGGCCTTGGCGAAGTTGCCGCCGCCCCTCTGGTTCATATCCCCGCAGGCTTCCTCGCAGCAGTCGATCACATATTCCACATCGTCCGGGTTGAACTCATTTTTCAGCCTCAGCTGAATCAGGGAAATGACGTTGGATGCCTTGGATGCCAGATTTTCCAGCATCACATGGGCCGACAGGTTCACGTCCACGTCGTGGGCGCGCTTGACTACGCCCACCAGCTCGTTTCCGCGCAGATAGAGGCCCTCGGAGTGCTCCTCCTCCACCAGGCGCTTTAATTCCTGCGCCTCCCCGTTATGTTTAAGGAGTCCGTCCAGCTGTTCCGGGGTGAACATGCCGCGCCGCGCCAGCTTTTCCTTCACCGTCTGAGCAAAGCCCTGTTCCAGCGCCACCAGCTCAAACACGTCGCAGATGTGCATGACTCCGTAAAATTCGTCCTCAGGGATGATCAGGCCAAAGGGCCCGTCCTCCTTGGCCGCTTCCCACTTTTTGTCGTAGTACGGAAACTCCGTGCCGCGCAGCTCCTCGTGGGAGGCGTTGCCTATGTATACCTGGTTGGGAATATAGGAGAGCACATCCCCGTATTCCCGCAGATGTCCGGGCAGTTCCTCCAGGTACCCGGAGCCGGGGTTCACAATCCGCTCCGTAGTCTGGGTCGTGCCGTTATATAAAACCATATCTGGCGCCGCTGCCAGGGTATAGCTGGTTCCCTTGATAACCGGATAATCGTTCATCTAATAATCCCCCACATTTCATCTGAGATTCCGGCCCCGGCACGCTTGGGGCCGGGCGGCCGCCGGGGATTTTTGTCCCCGGCCCGGGCCTCCTGCCGCAAGCGCTGCCGTGAACCCGGCCGATCCGTCCGGCCCGGGCGCTGCCGGGCAGGCTCCGGATCAATACTTGCCGAACTCTTCGCGGATCTTTCCCACTTCCTCGTGGATCGCGGGAACATCCATCACCATCTCCATCATGCCCACCTGCTCGTCGTACACAGACGGGTCTGTCTCCGATTTCACTTCATCTTCGCAAATGTGATATACATTTAGTCCCAACTGGACTCCTGCCAAAGGACCTGCGTAAGTAGGATCACCTGCGGTAACGGTTTCTGCGGCCAGGCCGGCAGCTTCCGCTTCTGCAGCTCCCAGGAGAACTACAACGTTCTCCGGTCCGTACTCCTCACTTAACTTTAAAACCCTTTTCTGGTTTTCCAGATCCATGGCACCCGCGGACGTTCAGACGAAGCATTCCGTCGAGGAGTATGCAATCTTTGCGCCGGCTGTCCTGGCGCACTCTTCGATGGCCGGTCCCGGCACGCCGTCGCGGTCACCGATGATGATGGCGTACTTATCCTTTAAAATTGCCATGCGTTTCCCTCCTATTCCTTATTTTTATACATAAGCCGTCTGGCGGCTATGCAGCGCACTTCACTCCCGCCCTCAGGCGTAGGTTTTGATCATTTCCTCGCATGCCTCCGGCGTGGCTTCGTCCTTCACCCTGGAATCGATCATCACTCCGTCCTTGTAGACGGCGATCACGGGAAGTCCCAGCACCTTCTGGGAGATCGCAAGGCGTCTGGCCTTGGTCGTATTCAGGGAGCAGAACTTCACGGTCTGCCCGTAGGATTCCTCAAAGCCGTGGATGTGAGGCATAAGGGCCGCGCAGGGCACGCACCCGTCGCCGTAAAAGTCCACCAGAACATATCCCTGTGCATTCAGCACTTCCTCATCAAAGTTTTCCTTCGTCAAATCGACCACTGTCGCATCCTCCTTTCGGATTCGTGTACCGCTCTATGTAATCGCGATTACTTTTGTCTGTATTATATAATAGTTCCTGTGTATAAGCAAGTCCTTCTGTACTTTTTTGTCATATGCCGCGCTATTCCAGCTCCGACACATAGCGCTCCGCCCGGCTGGCCGCAATGGCTCCGTCCGCCGCCGCGGTGACGACCTGGCGCAGTGATTTCACCCGCAGATCCCCGGCCGCGTAGACGCCGGGAAGGTTGGTTTGCATGTCCTCGTCCGTGCGGATGTAACCGTTCTCCATCTCAAGACCCGCATCCGCAAACAGCTCCGTGTTGGGCAGATAGCCGATGAAGCCGAAAAGGCCGAACATCCCGTCCTCCGGATCCGCCAAAACCTCGGTCAGCTCCCCTGTTTTCACATTCCGCACCACCATGCGGTCCAGGATGCCGTCGCCGCTCACCTCGTCCACAACGGAGTCCCACATAAAATGGAGCTTTTCGTTCCGGAACGCTTTCTCCTGGATGGAAACGGCCGCCCGCAGCTGGTCCCGGCGGTGAATCACCGTTACCTTTCTGGCAAATTTGGTCAGATACATGGCCTCCTCCACCGCGGAGTCGCCGCCGCCCACCACAAAGACCTCCATGCCCTCGTAAAAATTGGCGTCGCAGGTGGCGCAGAAGGATATGCCCTTGCCGAGAAATTCCCGCTCGTTCTTACAGCCAATGGGCCTGGGGTGGGCCCCGGTGGCGAGGATCACGGTTTTGCCCTCGTACACATTTCCCCGTGTGTCGGTCAGGCGCTTCACCGGTCCGGAAAGTTCCGCCCTGGCGATGGTGGCGCCGGCCCGGTGGACGCCAAACTTCTCCGCCTGCCTGGTCATGCGGGCGGTCAGGGTGGCGCCGGATTCCTCCTGGTCCACCATCTGTCCCGGATAATTTTCGATTTCCGAGGTGATGGCGATCTGCCCGCCGTCCTGGCCCCGCTCAATCAAAAGGGTGTTCAGGCGGTATCTGCCGCCGTAAAGTCCCGCCGCAAGGCCCGCAGGTCCGGCGCCCAGGATGATCAAATCATAAATCATTTCCATTTCAATGCCTCCACAAAAACGGATGTGCCCGCGCCCCGGCTGTCTGCGGCCGGGCGCCGGATTCCGCTGATATCGTAAAACAGAAACCCATCCGCCGGGATCACGGCGTTTTCTCACGCCTCACGGCAGCACTCCAGCAGCCCTCCCAGAAACCGGCGCACCCGCACGTTTCCGTGCTGCTCGCTCCTGCCCCGGATATAGTTCATCTCCCGGCGGATCTGCTCGCTGTACAGACGGGCCGCGTACTCGTTGAATACCGGGTCCGCGTAATCCTCCAATCCCCGGACGGCCAGATTGGCCATTCCGGCGGCGGCTGTCCTGCGGATGCGCTGCTCCACACTTTTGGGATTTTCTCCCATTCTGGCGCAGAGCTCCCGGATCGTGACGTCCCGCAGTTCAATGTCCTTCTCAATCAGATAACGGACAATTCCCAGTATATCCCGGCTTCCGCAGTCGTTCAGCACTCCCAGCTCCTGGAGAATCCCCCGCAGCCTTCTGGTCGGCGGGCCGGGATCGGCGGACGCAGCCCCCTGAGAGCCTGGGACGCCGTTTTGCGTCTCCATCTCACCGGCGCCGCGCCCGGCTTTGCCCAAAAGCCATTTCATGGCCCGGGCCATCTCCAGATTGTACAGCACGTTGCGCACTTCAATCTCATTTAAAGGCTTGTGGATCATAAGCTCGACGCCCTTCTCGTAGGCCTGCCGCAGGGTTTGGGGGTGGCCGGCCTGGGACAATGCCACCACCGCAGTCTCCGGCATCACCGCCCTCACCTTTTCAATGTAGACCATGGATTTAGGGGTACAGAATTCCAGGTCCGCCAAAACCACGTCCGGCCCTACCTCCTGCACTCTTACATACGCTTCCTCCCACCTGGGCGAAGCGCCCACCACAATCCCCAGATTTCCCGCCTCGATCATATTTCTTAATTCCGACCGCGACGTCCTGTCGCAGTCCACAATAAAAATCTTCATACTATTGTTTTTTCCGGCAGACATCTTTGATATTTTTCCACAGCATGAACACGATCAGAACGGCTCCCACATATCCGTTGAGCACGTAAATCACATTGACCAGGACCCGGAAGGGGAGGAAGAGTCCCACGAATAATCCCAGAAGTCCGAGAGCCACGGTCAGAATCCTGAACCGGTTCGTTCCCTCTTTGGCGAACCTGGCGCAGGGATTATAGAGAAGCGGCACCGCGGTGGTATAGATTCCCGCAAACACCACGATGGCGAAAATGGAGGCAAAGGGCCGCCAGATCCGCTCCGCCAGGATCAGGTTGGGGATGTTGGCGTTCCACACAAAAATGCCCTGTAAACTGATCCCCGGCGTGTTGATATTGGCAATCTGCGCAAGCATGATCAGGATGATGGCCGCGCACACCGCCACAGTTCCGCCGTAAATGCCGTATTCCACATCTTTCTTTTTATTGTTGGCCCCCAGTGCGGCCGTAAAGCTGGCAAACCACAGGAGGACAAAGCCGGCGTAGGACAAACCGGAGATCACCCAGTTCGGCCCGGCGTTCTTGATCGTCTCGCCGCCCGCCTGGGCGAAAGCGCCCGTTTTGATGATTTCCAGTCCGGCGCCCACGCTGCCCGCGTCCCGGGCGAGGGTGATGACGCCGATGCCGATACAGAGCACGACAATGGCCGGTCCCACGATGCCGATCTTGTCCACCATGGAATTTAATCCGCCCACAACCGTCAGGATGGTGAGCGCGGTCAGAACCGTGCCGCCCACCCACAGGGGAAGGCCGTACTGCTGGTTAAACGTGGAGGCCGCGCCTCCCACCATCACGAAAAACGACATGTAGCAGAAAATGGTAGAATAGTAATCCATCAGAGTTCCGATGTATTTACCGCAATAAAACCTGTAGACGTCATTTCCCCGCTCAAAATGCTCCTCCGCTCCGGCTTTGGCAAAATTGTAATTGTAGTAAATAAAGCAGGCCGCGAACAGAAGAACGGTCAGAATTCCCTCCACCCCATACGCGGTAAAGTACTGGACAATTTCCTGTCCGGTAGCGAAGCCGGAACCGATGGTAAACGCGATAACCGCGCCCGCAAGTATGAGCACCCGGTTCCAGCTGACTTTTTGATTTTGACCCATAGGCCTCCTCCTATCCGTGAGTCCGGTTTTGGTACCGGCACGGCGGGCAGGGCCTGCCGTGCCGGCCGGGGGGGGGCGGTTGCGGTGC
>OBXQ01000379.1_pt1 | contig 25348 bp, 19 predicted proteins | sample 1476641 | NCBI WGS metagenome assembly OBXQ01 (sample SAMEA2580174, study PRJEB22360) | human gut metagenome | biome: human gut; feature: human-associated habitat; material: faeces | place: Denmark | collected 2008/2010
AATACGGTTTCAGCGCGGGGGGGTCGCGCGGAAGCTGCCGCTGTAACAGACGGACAGATAGGGTCCCGCCTCGATGGAATGTTCTCCCTCCGGGTGGAGGAGGAACACCGCCTCATATTGCTGGCAGCGCCCGTCCAGAGCATCCGACAGGTTCAGGAAGGAACCCATCTGGTTGTTGCCGATAATATACTGGCGGTCCGGCTCAAATGCCACCAGCTGCTTGATGAGGACGTCCATCTCCTCGTCCGTCTCATAGCTCTGCATGATCCGGTGGCAGGGCCGTTCGGGCAGCGTCTTTAAGGAAATGATCCCCAGCGGCAGCCGGACTGCCTGGGCGATGGTCTCGCGGCGGGTGATAATGTTGTCCCGCAGCCCCTGAAGCCGGGCGATCTGCTGGTCGATCAGGCACATTTCCTGCTGAAACAGCTCCAGGGTGGAGCCCACGCTTCTGTTCTCGATATAGGACCGGATCTGGTCCATGGAAAATCCCAAATCCCGCAGGTCGCGGATCACATTCAGGCACCACAGATCCTCGGTGCGGTAGATCCGGTATCCGTTTGGCGCCCGCCGGGGCACCAGGATGCCAAGCTCCTCGTAATAGCGCAGAATGTCCGTGCTGATGCCGTATAAGGCCGCGATCTCACCGATTTTATAATATGTAGACATGGAATCCCCTCCAAATCTGGCAAATTTTGCTGTATACCTTGGTATTATACCAAGGTTTATACTGAAATTGCAACGGCGGTTGTCAAAACGGAGTTATCTGCGCTGTCCGCGCTGAAATAAAAGGGGGAATTTTATGAATTTCGAAGGTATTTCGCTGAAGAAAAATTTCTGGAGATTTGTCTGGCCGTCGGTGGTGGCCCAGTGGATCTTTGCGCTGTACACCATGGTGGACGGTATGTTTGTGGCGAGAGGCGTGTCCGAGTCGGCGCTGGCCGCGGTGAACATTGTCTCTCCCTTTGTGAACTTCCTGTTTTCCGTGTCCATTCTCTTCGCGGTGGGCACGTCCACCATCGTGGCCATCTATCTGGGCCAGGGAAAACACCTGGAGGCCAACCAGGCCAACACCCAGAACCTGATCGTTTCTGCGGCGGTGTCCCTGTTGATCACCGTGGTCATGTGGCTGGGAGTGAACCCAGCGGTCCGGTTTCTGGGGGCTACGGAGGCCACCATGGAGTATGCGCGCCATTATATCCTGTCCATCCTTCCCTTTGCCTGGTGTTTCATCCTTTCCTACACCTTTGAGACGCTGGTGAAAACCGACGGCTACCCCAGGTTCGCCACCATCGTGGTTTCCCTGGGCGCTGTGATCAACTGCATTCTGGACTACCTGTTCGTCATGGTGTTTCACTGGGGGGTGGCCGGCGCCGGAGTGGCCACGGGCATCTCCCAGATGATCCCTGTCTTTTTATACCTGAAGCATTTCCTCGGGCCAAAGGCCGTCATCCGGTTTGCAAAGCCGTCCTGGGACTTCGGGCAGCTGGTCCGGGTGGTGAAGATCGGCCTGTCTTCCGGCCTTACCGAGCTGTCGGCGGGAATCACGGTGTTCATGTTCAATCACGCCATTCTGCGCTACATCGGGGAGCAGGGCGTGGTGAGTTACACCATCATCGCCTATGTCAATATGATCGTGGTTATGTCCATGGCGGGCATCAGCCAGGGCATCCAGCCGCTGATCAGCTTCTACTACGGGAAACAGAACCATGAGGTCTGCAAAAAGCTGCTGCGCTACTCCCTGGCCGCCACCGTGGGCCTGGCCGGGGCCGCGTTTCTTGCCTGCATGGGCGGGGCGCAGCTGTTGGTCAATGTCTTTATCTCAAAGGAGCTGACCGAATTGCGGGCGTATTCCGCATCCGTGTTCCGGATCTTCAGCGTCTCCTTTCTGATCGTGGGCTTCAACGTGGTGGGATCCGGATATTTCACGGCGGTTGAGCGGCCGAAGGAATCCCTGGTCATCTCCCTGGGACGCGGCGTGGTAATCCTGTTTGCGGCTCTGGCCGGCTGTATCGCCCTGTTCGGAGGCGAGGGCATATGGTGGGCGCCCATGGTGTCTGAAGCGGTCTGCCTGGGAATCACCCTGCTGTTTGTGCGGGGCATGGCGGGACGAGAGGAGCGGGAGCGGATCGAAGACGGGATTCCCGCCGAACCGGCGAGCCTCGAGGCCGGGAAGACCGGCGGGGCGGTAAAACGGAAGTTACCCGGCTGAAAAATGTTTTACGGAGGCGGGGAAAAACAATACCCCCCTCGTTTTCGATAGTAGAGAGCAATGCAACATAATCGCGATTATTGTAATGGCTCAAGGCCGAGGGGAAGTGATGCGGAGAAAAACGGGATAAAATGGTATAAGAATTTTTAAAATGGAAATCCTGTTAATGTTTTTCAAAGTTTTTTAATTACTCAAAAATCCGGTTTACAACCGAACCGGAGTGTGATATACTGAATCGGTATGAAATGACGCCGATGCCCGGTTGTCCGGTGACTCCAGCCGACGGCCTGGTTTACGGTAAGACTAATTTTAATTTAGGAGGAAACATCATGATTTCTAAGGAAAAGAAAGCACAGATCATCGCGGAGTATGGCCGCAAGCCCGGAGATACCGGTTCACCTGAGGTACAGATCGCGATCCTGACCGCCAGAATTGCCGAGCTGACCCAGCACTTACAGGACAACAAGAAAGATCATCACTCCAGAAGAGGACTTCTGATGATGGTTGGACAGAGAAGAGGACTTCTGGACTATTTAAAGAAGACCGACCTGGAAGGCTACCGTGCTTTAATCGAGAAATTAGGCATCAGAAAGTAATTTCAAACGTTAGGGTGGAGTTTTCAGAGCTCCACCCTATATTTGCAGTTACTGTTCCCTTTGTTCCCACTGCAGCGCCCTTTACAGAGCGCGCAAACGGCGGCAAAGCCCCCGGGGAATACGGACAAGGGACGATTTAGTTCTGCATTCTCTCTGGCAGAGGAATTACCCCGAGACCGCTGATGTGGCCGTAAAACGGCGATTTGCGGACAGATCAGTAGTTTCGGCGTCTTCTGCCAGTGTAAGATATGATTTCAAAGAAAAGGAGATAACCATATGTTCAAAAGTTACAGTATGGACCTGGCAGGGCGCAAGCTGACCGTTGAGGTAGGCAGAGTGGCTGCCCAGGCAAACGGCGCCGTTTTCATGCACTATGGCGACACAGTGGTACTGTCCACCGCAACCGCATCCACCAAACCCAGAGAGGGCATCGATTTCTTCCCCCTGAGCGTGGAGTTCGAGGAGAAGCTTTACGCTGTGGGTAAGATCCCCGGCGGCTTCAACAAGAGAGAGGGAAAGGCTTCCGAGAACGCAGTGCTGACCGCCCGCGTGATCGACCGCCCCATGCGTCCCCTGTTCCCCAAGGATTACCGCAACGACGTGACGCTGGACAACATCGTGATGTCCGTGGACCCCAACTGCAGCCCTGAGCTGACCGCTATGCTGGGTTCCGCCATCGCAACGTCCATTTCCGATATCCCCTTCGCCGGTCCCTGCGCCACCACCCAGGTTGGCATGATCGACGGCGAGTTCATCATCAACCCCACAGCGGACCAGAAGCATGTGAGCGATCTGGCCCTGACCGTGGCCTCCACCCGGGAGAAGGTGATCATGATCGAGGCCGGTGCCAACGAGGTTCCGGAGGACAAGATGATCGAAGCCATTTTCAAGGCTGACCAGGTCAACAAGGAGATCATCGCATTCATCGACACCATCGTGGCCGAGTGCGGCAAGGAAAAGCACACCTACGAGAGCTGCGCGATTCCGGAAGAGCTGTTCGCAGCCATCAAAGAGCTGGTTCCTCCGGCAGAGATGGAGGAAGCGGTATTTACCGACGACAAGCAGACCCGCGAGGGCAATATCCGCGCGATCAGCGAGCGCCTTGAGGAGGCATTTGCCGAGAACGAGGAGTGGCTGGGTCTGATCGACGAAGCGGTTTACCAGTACCAGAAAAAGACCGTCCGCAAGATGATCTTAAAGGACCACAAGCGTCCCGACGGCCGCGCGGTTACCGAGATCCGCCGCCTGGCCGCAGAAGTGGACCTGCTGCCCAGAGTGCACGGCTCCGGTATGTTCACCCGCGGACAGACTCAGATTTTAAACGCCTGCACCCTGGCTCCCCTGTCCGAGGCACAGCGCCTGGACGGACTGGATGAGAACGAGACCAGCAAGCGCTATATGCACCACTACAATTTCCCGTCCTTCTCCGTTGGCGAGACCAAGCCCAGCAGAGGACCGGGCCGCCGCGAGATCGGCCATGGCGCTTTAGCGGAGCGCGCGCTGGTGCCGGTGCTTCCCTCCGAGGAAGAGTTCCCCTACGCCATCCGCACCGTGTCTGAGACCATGGAGTCCAACGGCTCCACCTCCCAGGCCAGCATCTGTGCCTCCACTCTGTCCCTGATGGCCGCCGGCGTGCCGATCAAGGATATGGTGGCCGGAATCTCCTGCGGTCTGGTGACCGGCGAGACCGACGACGATTACCTGGTTCTGACCGATATCCAGGGTCTGGAAGATTTCTTCGGCGACATGGACTTCAAGGTGGCAGGTACCAAGAAGGGTATCACCGCCATTCAGATGGATATCAAGATCCACGGCCTGACCCGGCCGATCATCGAGGAGGCTATCTCCAGGACCAGAGAGGCCAGAATCCACATTCTGGACGATGTGATGCGCCCGGTGATCTCCGAGCCCAGAAAGCACTTAAGCCCCTACGCCCCCAAGATTATCCAGATCAACATCGATCCTCAGAAGATCGGCGATGTGGTCGGCAAGCAGGGTAAGGTGATCAACAAGATCATCGAGGAGACCGGCGTGAAGATCGACATCAACGACGACGGCTCCGTGAACGTCTGCGGTACCGACGAGGCGATGATCAACCGCGCGGTTCAGATTATCAAGAGCATTGTGACCGAGATCGAGCCCGGCATGATCTTTACCGGCAAGGTGGTACGTCTGATGAACTTTGGCGCATTTGTGGAGCTGGCTCCTGGCAAGGACGGCATGATCCATATTTCCAAGCTGTCCGAGAAGCGCGTGAACACGGTCGAGGACGTGGTCAACATTGGCGACGAGGTTACGGTTAAGGTAATCGAGGTCGACAAGATGGGCAGAATCAACCTGAGCATGAAGCCCAGCGACCTGGCTCCCAAGAAGGAGTCCAAGTAAGTGGGATCCGCTCTGAAATACAGTCCGAAATAACGTGACGGAAAAGACAATGCCGGTGAAAATCAGGCATTGTCTTTTTTCATGGAGCGTTATATAATGTGTTAATGGAAACAGAACAAAACGATAGGAGATCGTGAGATGAACAGAGTTAGGACAAGGTATGCACCGAGCCCCACCGGCCGGATGCATGTGGGAAATCTGAGAACGGCGCTGTACGCATATCTGATTGCAAAACATGAAGGCGGAGACTTCCTGCTCCGCATTGAAGATACAGACCAGGAGCGCTATGTGGAGGGCGCGGTGGAGATTATCTACCAGACCTTAAAGGACACGGGCCTGATCCACGACGAGGGACCGGACAAGGACGGCGGTTGCGGCCCCTATGTCCAGAGCGAGCGCCACAAAGCCGGAATCTATATGGAGTACGCTAAAATGCTGGTGGAAAAGGGAGAGGCATACTACTGCTTCTGTACCCCGGAGCGCCTGGAGAGCCTGCGCCGCACGGTGAACGGCGAGGAGATCATGAGCTACGACAAGCACTGTCTGAGCCTGTCCAGGGAAGAAGTGGAGGCCAACTTAAAGGCCGGGATGCCCTTTGTGATCCGCCAGAACAACCCCACCACCGGGACCACCACCTTCAACGACGAGATTTACGGGGATATCACGGTGGACAACTCCGAGCTGGACGACATGGTGTTAATCAAGTCCGACGGCTACCCCACCTACAACTTCGCCAACGTGGTGGACGACCATCTGATGTCCATCTCCCACGTGGTGCGGGGCAACGAGTACCTGTCCTCCTCGCCCAAGTATAACCGCCTCTACGAGGCATTTGGCTGGGAAGTGCCGGTGTACGTGCACTGCCCGCTGATCACCGACGAGAACCACCACAAGCTGAGCAAGCGCAGCGGACATTCCTCATTTGAGGACCTGTTAGAGCAGGGCTTTCTGTCCGAGGCCGTGGTAAACTACGTGGCCCTTCTCGGCTGGTCCCCGGAGGACAACCGGGAGATCTTCTCCCTGGAGGAGATGGTGAAGGAGTTCGATTACCGCCGCATGAGCAAGTCCCCGGCCGTATTTGATATGACCAAGCTGCGCTGGATGAACAGCGAGTATATGAAGTCCATGGACTTTGACCGCTTCTTTGAGATGGCCCTTCCTTATATTAAGGAAGTGATTCATAAGGATCTGGATTTAAAGAAGATCGCCTCCATGGTGAAAACCCGTATCGAGGTGTTCCCGGACATTGCCGGACACATCGATTTCTTCGAGGAGCTGCCCGAGTACGACGCAGCCATGTACACCCACAAGAAGATGAAGACCAACAGCGAGACTTCCCTGAAGGTGCTCACTGATGTGCTGCCCATCCTGGAAGCCCAGGAGGATTTCACCAACGACGGCCTCTATGAGGCCATCTCCAAGTACGTCGCGGACACCGGCGTCAAGACCGGTTTTGTGATGTGGCCCATCCGCACCGCCGTTTCCGGTAAGCAGATGACCCCGGCGGGCGCTACGGAGATCATGGAGGTGCTGGGCAAGGAGGAATCCCTGTCCAGAATCCGCAAGGGAATCGAGAAATTATCATAAGGCGGGATCAGAATGGCGTTTAATGAAGCCCAGTTAAAAGCGATCCGGCATGGGGACGGCCCGGCTCTGATTCTGGCTGGCCCCGGTTCCGGAAAAACCACGGTGATTACCAACCGCATCCGTTTTCTGACTGAGGAGGAGGGCGTAAACCCCTCCTCCATTCTGGTGATTACCTTTACCCGGGCCGCGGCCACGGAGATGCAGAAACGCTATGAACAGATGACGCAGACAGGATGTGCAAAGCCCGCCTTCGGGACCTTCCATTCTGTCTTTTTTATGATACTCAAACTGGCCTACCGCTACGATGCGGGCAGCATTGTGCGGGAGGAGCAGCGGGTGGAATTTCTGCGGGAGCTGTTAAGGCGGTACGAGATCGAGACGGAGGACGAGAGCGAGTTTATCTCCGGCGTGCTCAGTGAGATCAGCATGGTCAAAGGGGAGATGATCGGCGTGGAGCACTACTACGCCAAGAGCTGCTCCGCCGACGTGTTCCGGCGGCTTTACAAGGGTTATGAGGCGGCCCTGCGGGGAGCGGGACTTCTGGATTTCGACGACATGCTGGTGATGTGCCGGGAACTGTTTGACCAGCGGGCGGATATTTTGCAGGCATGGCAGAGGAAATACCGGTACATACTAATCGATGAGTTCCAGGACATCAACCGCATCCAGTACGAGGTGATCCGTATGATGGCCCTGCCGGAGAACAACCTGTTTATCGTGGGCGACGACGACCAGTCCATTTACCGGTTCCGGGGAGCCAGGCCGGAGATCATGCTGGGATTTGAGAAGGACTACCCGGGAACCGAGAAGATTCTTCTGGATCAGAATTACCGCTCTACCGAACAGATCATCGGGGCGGCCGGCCGGCTGATCGACCACAACAAAACCCGTTTTTCCAAGGACATCACGGCGGTCCGGGGGCCGGGGCGCTCCGTGGTGGCAAAGGAGTTCGCCGATCCGGGAGCGGAGGCCAGGGCCATCGCCGCCCAGCTGCGGGATTACGTGCGGTTGGGAGTGCCCTACGAGGATATAGCCGTGCTGTACCGCACCAACATCGGTCCCCGCCGTCTGGTGGAGGTGCTGATGGAGTATAATATTCCCTTCCACATGCGGGACAAATTGCCGAATCTCTACGAGCACTGGATCGCCAGAGATATCCTGGCCTATCTGCGGGCTGCGGCGGGGGACATGAGCCGGGCAAACCTGCTGCGGATCGTCAACCGGCCCATCCGGTACATCAGCCGGGACGCTCTGGACGGAAAGACCATCTCCCTGGAGGCGGTGAAATCCTTTTACCAGGACCGGGAGTGGATGGTGGAGCGTGTGGAGCAGTTGGAGTACGATCTGAAAAATATCCGCACCCTACCCCCTGGCAAGGCGGTGAACTATATCCGCAAGGCGGTGGGCTACGATGATTATCTGCGGGAATACGCGGGGGAGCGCCAGCTGGACCCTGAGGAGCTGCGGGAGGTATTGGACCAGCTCCAGGAGAGCGCCATGCCTCACGCCTCTTTGGAGGAGTGGGAGACGTACATGGAGAACTACAGGCGGAAATTGGAGGAGCAGGCGGCGTCCCGGCAGCTCCGGCAGGAGGGCGTGCATCTCATGACCATGCACAGCTCCAAGGGGCTGGAGTTCCGGGTGGTGTTCATTTTGGACGCCAACGAGGGCGTGACGCCCCATCACAAGGCTGCGCTGGACGCGGACCTGGAGGAGGAACGCCGGATGTTCTACGTGGCCATGACCAGGGCCAAGGACCGGCTTCATGTCTATTATGTGAAAGAGCGGTATCACAAGAAACAGACGGTATCGCGTTTTGTGGAGGAGGCGGAGATTATTTGAACGGTATGGTGCATATTTACTGCGGGGACGGCAAGGGTAAGACCACCGCGGCCCTGGGGCTGGCCCTGCGGGCCGCGGGCAACGGCGTCCCGGTGATGATCGCCCGGTTTTTGAAAAACGACGGGTCCGGGGAAGTGGGGATTCTGGAAAATGTACCCGGCGTGTATTTGTTTCCCTGTGAGCGCCAGTTCGGATTTACCTGGACGATGAGCGAGGCGCAGAAGGTGGAAGCGGGGGAGTATTTCACTGGGCTATTCGAGCGCGCGTGGGAGCTGGGGTGTAAGACGGCGCAAGAGGATGTGGAGGGCGCTGGAAAGGCGGATGGCTGCATGGCTGGGGAAAACTGGGGGAGCGATTCTGTGTCAGATGGTTCCAGTCGACGGGATATCGGTGCTTGTGGTACTGGGTCCTCCGTTTCTGGGTCCCCCGTCTCTGGGTCTCCCGTCTCTGGGTCCCCTGTTTCTGGGTCCCCCGTCTCCACACCCCCCGCCTCCGCGCCCCTTACCTCCCCGCCCTGTGAAATCCGGGCGCTGCTGGTGCTGGACGAGATTATGGCCGCGGTAAACAGCGGATTTGTGGCAAACGAGCGCCTTTTAGCAGCCCTGGATCACCGGCCGTACGGCCTGGAGGTGGTGCTGACCGGCCGCGGACCGTCTGAGGAGCTGCTCTCCCGGGCCGACTATGTGACGGAGATGCGGGCGGTGAAGCACCCTTACGAAAAAGGAGTGGGAGCCAGAAAAGGCGTAGAATATTAACTTGCATTTTTGGCTATAGTCTGATAGAGTGTAAACAGAAGAACCTGTAAAATATTACAATTTAAGAGAGGTATTGAAACATGGCAGATGAGAAGAATCTGAATGAAGAGGAAGATCAGGAGATGACCGTCACCCTCACCCTGGACGACGATACGGAGGTAGAGTGTGTAGTCCTGACCATCTTTAAGGCTGGCGAGCGCGAGTACATCGCACTGCTTCCCATGGAAGGCGCAGATTCGGAGGAAGGGGAGGTTTATCTCTACCGTTACAGCGAGAGCGAGGACGGCGCGCCTACCCTGGACAACATCGAGGACGACGACGAGTACGAGATCGTGGCCGAGGCATTCGACGAGCTGCTGGACGAGCAGGAGTACGACGAGCTGGTAGGCGAGGATGAGCTGGAGGAAGAAGAGTAAACTGTTGCAGGACAAATGAATCGATGAATCCTATTTCCCCTGTGGCCGGATGGCTGCGGGGGATTTTTTTGCGCTTGGGAGAGGGGAAGCGGATAGGAGTTTTTGGGGAAATGTGTACAATATGTCGAAGCTTGTCGGGGATGGGGGTGATTTTCTGGATATTATGTGGTAAACTAAAAGAATATGGAAGAAGGTGGGATTTTTGTTTGAATATTTGAAGGTAACAACCCTGGAGGCAGTATTTACCGCAAGGGGGGCCGGGCGGCTGCCGGAGTATCTTGGATCTACCATACGCGGAATATTGGGGCACTGCTTCCGGGATTTTGTCTGCGATATGCGGGCCACCAAGTGTTTTGCCTGTGAAAAGCAGTCCGGTTGTCTCTATGTGCGCAATTTTGCCAACACCGGCGGACAGGGAGGCGCAATCAATCCTTATGTGCTTTTGCCCTGCACCCAGGGAAAGACGGAGTGGAAGCCGGGGGACGAGTGCAGGTTCCACCTGACGCTGTTCGGAGCTGCGGCGGAGAGCCCGGGAATCTACATTGACGCTCTGCTGGCAATGGAGAGGCGGGGATGGGGAGTAGCCAAGATCCCCTTCGCGCTGAACCGGGTGGTGGACTGGGAGACAGGCAGGCTGATTTTCGGAGCAGGCAGGCCGTATCTGCGCAATCTCACGTCCCACGCCATGGAGATCCGGCCTATAAACGCCAGAAGCGTCATGGTCTCCTTCCGGACGCCGGTGCGGATCGTTGCGGGGAAAACGCTGTTTACCAGCCTGCCTTTCCAGGAGCTGGTGCGTTTCCTGATGGGACGCTTTGCGCAAATGACCCAGGCGTATACGGACTACTTGATGGAGTGGGATCAGGAGGAGATGCTCAGGCAGGCCGCACAGGTTAAGACCGTGGCCGAGCATTGGAATTATCTGGATTTTTCCCGGTATTCCATCAACAGTCCCAGCGGAAAGCTGGAACTGCCCGCCCGGACCGGCTGGGCGCTGTACGAGGGCGATCTGGGGGCATTTGTGCCTTATCTGGAGGCGGGGCGTTATCTGCATGTGGGGAAAAATACTACGATTGGGTTTGGCAGGTATGAACTGTATTATGACGGAGGGTTTACGGTATGACGGAACAAACGATGAATCAGGCGATTGAAAAACTTGCAGAGAATTATAACCAGCTGGAGCAGTCCCTGGTGAATCAGCTCCGGCTGCAGGTGCCGAACCACCAGTTGACGGTTGGTACATACAGGGAGCGGGTCTGGAAAAGCCTTTTCGAGATGATCATCCCGAAAAAGTATTGTATTGAGCAGAGTGTTTTCATCATTGACTCCTATGGGAATATCTCCAGAGAGGTGGACCTGGCGGTGTATGATGAAATGTATACGCCTTATATCTTTAATTATGGGGAAATCAAGTTTATTCCCATTGAGGCGGTAGCGGTGGTGGTGCAGTGTAAGAGCGGGGTTAATGATACGGCAACTACGGAAAATGCGATAGAGTGGGTCAATACAGTTAAAGCGCTAAAGACTTCAATGGACTCTGTTACAAGGACTATTATGGATTTGGTAGATAATTATGACCGAAGCCTGCACAGCAAAATTCTCACCCAGACTTCAACACGCCCAATCACGATACTGTGCGCGACGGAAATGGGCAGATCAATGCGGACGAAATTGCTGAACGAATTTGACATACTTTTGTTCGTGGAGGACGTCGGCACTGGCAAAGATGGGAAGAAAAAGGCAAGGCTGGTAAAACAGATTCCTGGTGAGGAGAAGAATTTTATCCAGTGGAATGATAATCTGAACCATTTTATGCACAGTGACCGGGAGAAAGAAGAAGCGGAATATATGATGGGAAGGAAGAAGGATGCGTTAAACTCCATAGAGTCCCTAAAGAGGCGCAACCTCACCCAACTCCGCGTCACAAACCATCAAGAAGAGGAGAACACCATCCTGTCCCTCACCTTCCAGCTCAACCAGCTTCTAATGTTCCTCAACAACCCCATGCTGTTCCCGCACAGAGCCTATGCAAGAATGTTTACGAAAAACCTGGGCGGAAAAATACAGGAGGATTAAACCGTGAGTCAATATATTCTTGCAAAATACGATGTGAGTGGAATTCAGAGCTACATTTTCGCCTCAAGGCAGCTGCGGGAAAATGTGGGTGCCTCCCAAAACGTCGGGCAAATCCTGAAGGAAACCCTCCCTGGCGTACTGACGGAGTGGGCAGCATCCAGCCCGGATACCGTGAGGACCAACTGGGACAACTCTGAAAACTGGGAATTTTCCCTGCCCCAAACCAAGGAGCTGCTGGCAGAAATTTTATACATTGGCGGCGGAAACGCCTTTGTTGTTTACCGCGAAGAAACTGCCTACAATCAGGTCAGCAGACTGTTCGCCATGAAAATGATGGAACAATGCCAGGGCGTGACCGTGCTTTCCGCCTATGTGGAAGCAACCCCGGACGATTTCCCCGGCGACTTGAAGCGCTTAAACCAGGAAATGGCCCAAATAAAGCGCCGTCTGCGCCGTCCCCAGCCCTTGTCCTCCTATGCAGTTGTGGAACAGGACGGGTTCGACGGCAGCCCGGTCACCCACCTGGAAATCCGTGGGGAAGCAAGCACAAAACTATCCGAATTGCGATATGAAAAGCGCAGGGCCAGCCTGTCCAACGGCGCAAAAACCCAGCCCGGGCAGTACGCGCTGGAGATGGAGGACTTGGCGGAACAAAAAGGAGAAAACAGCTATATCGCGGTGATTCACATCGACGGCAACAACATGGGGGAGCTGGTTCAAAAACTCATGGATCAAAACCCAACCTACGAGACGGCAGTTCCGGCCATGCGGCAGCTTTCCGCCGGAATCGCACAGCGGAACCGCCAGGCCAGCGAAGCCATGGAGACGGCCTTTGCGTCCGTATTTGACAGGGAACCGTTTCCCCTGCGACCGCTGATCATGGACGGGGACGACATGACGTTTCTCTGCTGCTGCAAGGCCGGAATCGGGGCCGCGGTTGCCTGTCTGCGAAGGCTGCTTCAGCTCTCGGATCAGAAGCTGCCGCTCTCGGCCTGCGCCGGCATCGCATTTGTCCACAATCATTTCCCCTTCAGCGTCGCCTACGAGGCTGCGGAGGCGTGCTGTTCCAGAGCGAAAAACCGCTGGTACCAGGAGAAAGACGACAAAACGGCATACCTGGATTTTCAGGTGGTTCAGGGCGCATTTGTAAAGGGACTCAAGGACGAAGCGCAGCTGGAAACACTTAGAGTCCGCCCATTTCGCGTTGCGGAAAAAGTGGACCTGCGGTCCGAGGATTCCATCGACCGTCTGCGCCAGACCCTGGGGCGGATGGCGCCCGACGGCGGGATACAGGGGCAGTGGCCTATGACCAGGCTGCGCCGCCTGTATCAGGCGTACCGTCTGGGCCAGGATCATGTGGATTTACTGAAAAAAGAATACGCCTCCCGGGGTTACACTGTCTCGCAGCTGACAGGAGAGCGCGCAGTGACCTCCGGCCGGAAGGACGGCGGCATCTTTGACGCGCTGGAAACGCTGGACTTTTACGACGGGAACATTTGGCGCGGCTTTTGGGAAGCAGTTAATAAGGAGGACGCTCTATGAAACGCTGGTGGCTTGAAATTACATTGAAAAGCGATCTGTGCGCGGCGACAGGGGACAGCGAGCAGGCAGTCACAAATATGAAAACAGCGCTGGAACACGGCCTGCCCATCATCCCCGCCAAGCGGCTGAAGGGCTGTCTGTTAAATGAAGGAAAGGAAATCGTATCAAACGGCTTTGCAGCGCCAACCGAACTGGCCGATCTGTTCGGCCGCCCCGGTGCCTCCCATCCCGCCCGTCTCCATATCGGAGATGCGCACATTTACCGCATTCCCGGTTTCCTGTTGGGGAAGGAGCATGCGGACGGCGACGTGGTGCTGGAGAACTACGAAAAGGAGCTGAGGGAACTGATCCGCCATCCAAAACTCAGTGAAGATTTGGCGGAGCGGCTCCTTACCAGGCTGCGGACTCGCACCGCCATTGACAAGGAGCTGAAAAATGCGCAGAAAACCACCCTGCGGACCATGCAGGTCGTCCCTCGGGGGATCGTATTCCGCAGCCTCTTGGAGCTTTCGGACGCTCAGGGCCAGACGCCGCCGCAGCTGCTGAAATGGTGCGTAAAGGCGCTGCGCCATGTGGGCCTGGGCATCACGAGAGGCTATGGGGAGGTGTCCTGCACCCTCACAGAGTATGTAGCGCATGAGCAGGACGCTGCGAAGGACAGTGGGATTCCCAAGGATTTTCCGGGCGAAAATGCTATGGAATACGAGATCGAGCTGCAGAATCCGGTGCTGTTTTCCGGCAGCAGAGGGCTGTATGAGGATTGCTGCGACTATATTCCTGGCTCCGCGATTATGGGCGCGCTGGCCGCCATGTACATAGCGGACCATGGGCTTGGCGCAGACGCCCACCGGGACGAGGCATTTTCCAGAATCTTCCTCCGGGATGGAGTGCGCTTCGGAAATGGTTTCCTGAAAGCCGCCGCGGGCGGCCGGGACAGAACCTTTTACCCGGCTCCGGCCTTCCTGGCGTTGGAAAAGCGGGGAGAGGGCCGGCTGATCAACCGCCTGAACGGGGACGATGAGAAAAAGCGGAGAAAAGAACTTTCCGGCCAGACGGCATTTGACTGGGGAGACGGTAAGGTTTATCTGGCCGATGTGGAAAAGGAGGTCAGGCTGCACCACCAGCGTCCAAAGGACAGAGGCATCGGGCACGCGGTCAACGACCTCATCCAGGCCGGCGCGGTGGATATGGGACAATTCTTCTCCTACATGTGCATTTCCGGGGGACAGCGTTTTTCCGGGGTGATCCGGGGAAATGCCGGGGATTTGCGAGAGCTTGCCGCCTGCCTGGAGAAACGGGACTGGAATCTGAGGCTGGGCCGCTCCCGCACTGCGGAGTATGGGAACGCCAGGATACGCCTGTTCCCGGCAGGGAGCGGACAGCAGGAGGTCAGGTCCGGCCAGTGGGCGCTGTGGCTGTTGTCTCCCATGGTTTTCGTCGGTGAGAGCGGTCAGAAAGAGGCGTCAGAACAAGATGAATACAACGTATGCTCCGATAAGAGCGGTCAGGGACGGACGTTAGAAGAAAAGCATTTGAAAAAGCAGCTGGAAAACCGTCTGGGCTGTCCGGTGGAGATCAAAGATGCAATTTTAAAATACACCAGAATCGGCGGCTATAACGGCAAATGGAACCTCCCCCTGCCCCAATATACGGCGCTGGCGCCCGGTTCCGTCATCTGTATCGAGGTGAAGAAAAACCTCTGCACCGCCCAGCTGGAATCCGAATTCTGGGGAGATATGACCGGTAGAGGCAACGGTCAGGTAAAGGCATTGTCCTGGGACGATGTCACAAAGCCCATGAAGAACTGCCAAACGGCGGCGGCGGACGGTACGAACGCCGTGGAGAAGGGCGATCCGGCGGCCCCTGGCATATTGGTTTTGGAGCTGGAGGCATACCAGGAGCGGGAGAAAGAGCGGGAAATGCAGCGCCGGGAGGCAATGAGCACCCAGGCAGCGCTGCCCAGTGCGGTGACAATCGAGCAGCTGATTGCGCTGATGGAGGAACATGAGGACTATTCCTACACGGAGCTTAAAAAACAGATCGATAATATACGGGATGAGCAAAAAAAGAACAGGGCGCAGGAATTTTTGCGGCCCTGTGAGGGAAAGACGCACGAGTTTATTTATTTCTATTTGTTGAACAGCAAATGGAGCGCGAGAAGGGAGGCGGCAGGTAATGGAAAACAAGGAAAATAGAATCCGCGCGCGGATTATGGTTGACATCGATGGATACCTGGACGCGCCTCTGCTGGTCGCTTCCGGCGAAGACGAGAAGGCGGATATAGACCAGCTGCTGACTGCGGACGGGATTCCATTTATACCGGGAAGCTCCATGGCCGGAGTGCTCAGGTCCTATCTGGAACAGGCGGCAGGGCTGCGCGAGGCGGAAGCGCTGTTCGGAACCCTGGGCTGGACGCAGCGCCCCGGTGAGAATCTGGACAAGGACGGCAAAACCCTTGAATTTCAGAGCCGGATTCTGATATACGATACATGTTTGGAGAACAGCGATCCGGCCCGGCGGGATGGCGTCCGGCTGAACGAGGGAAAAACCTCCGATGAGAATATGAAGTTTGACATGCAGGCCGTGGAAACGGGGGCTGACTGCCGTATTCGGCTGGAAATTATTGTAAGGGAAAATCAGGTAACGGACACTCTGGACGCTGCCATCGACCGGGATCTGGCCAGAGTGAAATACTGCATCAGCGGTTTAAAACGTGGAAGTCTGCGTTTGGGGGCCAGGAAAAACAGAGGATTTGGAAAGCTGGAGGTGCGCGGGGTGCATTACCGGACATTCAGGATGGAGAACCGCGATGATTTCCAGGCGTGGCTGGATTGGAGCTGGGACCAGGCGGACGCCTTTGACGGCAGTGAGGAGTGGGGCGCAGAAGCGCTTTTGGCGGAAAGGCCGGAGGGAGAGCACTGCATGCAGATTCCCCTCACCCTCAGCGGCACCCTTCTGGTCCGCAGCTATGCAAACCCCAGGTGGGGCAAAGAATCCGGTTCAGAACCGGACCGGGACATGAGCGCGGATTGCGGGCAGCTTACGCTCAAAGACGGCGCCGCCGTGATTCCGGGGAGCACTTGGGCCGGTGCGGTCCGCAGCTACATTGCGGATTTGGCGAGGCAGATCGGAGGCTTTGGAAGCTGGGAAGACGCGCAAAAGGCGCTGGAACCATTCTGGGGAACCTGGAGCACAGGCAGGACCCGCAATGCGCTGCGCGCCTCCCGTCTCGTGTTCGAGGAAACGAAGATTTCCGGGGGCCACAGTCTGCCGGTGTACAGAACCGCAGTGGACCGTTTCACCGGAGGGGCCGCCAGGGGAGCGCTGTTCGGTGAAACGCTGTGGGCCGGAGGGAACGTGCGGCTCACCATCCGCTGGCAGGAGCAGGGATTGGACGAACTGGAAAAGAAGGCGCTGCCCGGTATGCTTTTGTGGGCGGCTCAGGGGCTTGGCAGCGGTCTGTTGACTGTAGGCGGAGAAAGCGGAGCCGGCAGAGGGATATTTGAAGCGGAAAAGAGCATGCTTCTGGACGGAGAGCCTGTGGAGAAAGAGGAAGCATATTTGCAGGCGGCGGCTCGCTGGTGCAGACGGCAGAAGGAGGTACAGGATGGGCAAAATACGCCAGATTACGTCCACATGCGTGCGCGATGAGGCGGAATTGACACAGGAGCAGATTGAGGAAATCGTGAGGGAGGAATTTCCGGGGGAAGCCGGGCTTTACCTGGAAATGGACGATCAGGTCCTTCTGGGCCGGTACGACCGGGGAACCTGGCAGGTCCGCACAGACGGCCAGGGGATTCAGAATGCTTTTCTGTGGGAAAATGTGCAGAAAATGATCATATTCGACGAGGAACAGGAGCTCAGGTTGGTTCGCCGCGGCCTGCATTTTTGCGGAAGGCTGCGCCGCGACGGGATCTGCAACAGCCTGGCGTATGTGATGGACGAGGAACAGAAAATGTGGGGAGAAGGGCAGAGGGCCGACGAGGCGTGGAGCGTGCTTAAGTCAAGCCGGGGCGCTTCGATCTGGGTACCGGAAGTGCTGGGAAGAGTCGGCGGAGCGATAGGCCTGCGGGTCCGCAAATACTATGAATTCCCGGATGCAACGGAAAAACGCGGTCTGGTGTCGCAGATAGACGAACGGCTGTTAGGCTTCTGCCCGTGGCCGGATAACAGGGGGTGTGTATAGTGGAATATTTTACAAATCCATACAATTTTGTGCCGTTTACGGGAACCTGCCGGCGGGAGCCGCTGAACCTGGGGCCTCAGGAGTGCATGACCGGCTACTTTGAATGCGAGCTGGAGCTTCTGACCCCGCTGTTCATTCCCAACACCTCCAACAAATATGCCCTATGCAACGAGGAGGAGCAAAGTCATCAATATACCGGATACGAGTTCTGTTCCTACGAAGACCTCTCCGGGAACACCCAGCCAGGAAAGACCGGCCCCAAAGACCCGGTGATCCCCGGGAGCGAAATCAGGGGGGCGGTGCGGAGCGTGTATGAGGCGGCGTTTGGGGGATGTGCGTCTACGATGCGGGTGGATACGGTTGTGGGACAGGAGATTCCTGAGAAAACATATCCGGGGGTTTTGGTGAGAGAAGCGGAAAACAAATGCTGCTTCATACCATGTAAACGCGCGACGTTTAATGCGAGGCAGTGTTTTAGAGAGGGTCAGGAAATCTGGGTCAAACTGGAAAAAATGTACCACGATCAGAATGGCAAATCATTTTTTAATATGAGCGTGAAGGATTATCAGATACCGGATGGAAGAAACAAACCCTCTGATTATTATCGGGGGTGGATTCACAATAAGAAATCGTCTGGTGGAAAATATCCATATAAGTATGTATTTTATTGCGCGGATGAGAAGGCGAAAGAGCTGATCCAGACGGAAGAATATGAGGTATTTGAGCAGATCGTCAAGAGCTGCCGAGGTGAAGTTGCGCAGCCTGGATTTTCAGAAAGCAATAGCTGTATTCCAGTCTATTATGCCGAGGAAAAGAATAAACCCAGATACCTGTCTCCGGCCTTTCTGGAACGAAACTGTTATCAGAAAACATTAGAAGCGATCCTGAAAGAGAACGGAGGTTTTCAGCCCTGTGTCTCTGCCATGCAGATATGTCCGTCTTGCAAGGTATTTGGGATGGTTTCACGAGAGCATGGAAATACAGGCTCAGTCAGTACTAGAGTGCGTTTTACGGATGCCCGGCTAGATGAAGATATGGGGAAAGAAAACGCTGTAAACTGTTATGGTGATTACATGATACTGCCCGAAGTTGGAGCACCGCATCCAGATACAGTCGAGTTCTATACGGAATCGCCCTACGAGGATAATGAAAAGAAATACTGGAAAACAGAAGGATACTGGACATATGACCATGTACGTGTCAAAACGGATCAAAATGAATACCTTAGATTGCTGCCACCATCACTACCTAAATTGAGGGGGCGTAAGTTCTATTGGCACCATGATGGATGGAAAAAACTGGATAAAAGTGAACTGTTGGACAACCAGCTTAAGCAGCGGATACGTCCTCTTCTTCCGGGGAAGGAGACAGGAAGGAAGCAAACATTTCATTTTCGGGTGTATTTTGATAAGCTAAATCGGAAAGAACTGGGACAGTTGCGGTGGTCGTTGGATTTTATGGATGAAGTCTGCGCCCATAAGGTCGGAAGGGGAAAGCCTTATGGTCTGGGCAGTGTGCGGATAAAAATCTGCGATTTGGAAATTCGGGAGGTTGACGGAGATACAGGAACGGTGAAACTGGTGAGAAAAACCTATAAGGATTTGGGGATGGATATAGCGACGGAATGCGAGCCGGTAAAAACATTGAAAATAATGGCCTGTGCAGAACCTCTCCGCCACGATGTCAGTTATCCGCAGGTGGAGGGAGACGAAAAGGAGTCGTTTATTTGGTTCAACAATAACAAAATAAATGAAGACTCGAAAAAGCAGCAACCAGCATTTTCAAAAATACTTCCAAAGCCAGAGGAGGAACTGGATACAAATAGTAGTTCTGGAAAACGTCTGCATACGAAAAAGGCAACCCCAAAAGCATACCACCGTGCGAACCCTAAGCGCACATAAAAACCCCAGGACATTCGCACCGAGATTAGGAGGAGAAAGAGGAGGAAAAAGAGGAGAATGTGTGAAGAGGGGTTGATTTGTTGGAGGGAATGTGTAGAATATGAGATAAGAGTATCGAGATTTGTGAGGAAAAATTGGTGAGATTTGCTGTCACAGCCTGCGAAGGCTGTGTGGATTGAAATATACTATCATATGAGAGGAGGATAACATGGAAAGCGTCACAGCCTGCGAAGGCTGTGTGGATTGAAATATGTCTACAATATCCTTTTCGATGCCTATCACCGTCACAGCCTGCGAAGGCTGTGTGGATTGAAATATCAATGGATTTATCACATAATTTTGAGATTATTGTCACAGCCTGCGAAGGCTGTGTGGATTGAAATTTCATACTTTCCCCCATTCAACTAGATAAAATTAGTCACAGCCTGCGAAGGCTGTGTGGATTGAAATATAAATCTCCAAGCGTGATGGATAATCCTGTACGTCACAGCCTGCGAAGGCTGTGTGGATTGAAATAGGCACTTGGTTTTATAGGAAATAAGCTTTTCCGGTCACAGCCTGCGAAGGCTGTGTGGATTGAAATTCTTCCAGCCAGCTCCGCAATGCGGAAACGGTTGGGTCACAGCTTGCGAAGGCCTCGTGGATTGAAATTGACTGAGCTTTTACAAGATCGAACACATCTTCGTCGAGGTCTGCGAAGGCTGTGTAGATTGGAATACACAGGCGGTTGGCTAATTTACTAACCGATGACTCACAGCCTCCGCCTTTATTCCCCCTCCATCCACCTTCTACCCAAAACCCCCCAACATTTCACCAAAAAATTTCCCCTCATCAGGATACTTCCTCCCAAAATCCGGTACAATAAACACTAGACCGGAAAAGGAGGAACCCAAAATGAATGACTCAAACAACCATTGCACAATCAATCTCCAAACCCTATCTCAATACCAACAACACCTCTACGAACAGGAAAAATCCCACCCTACAATCCAATCCTACCTGCGCAGCCTCAAGGCATTCGCAGTCTTTTTAGACGGCCGTTCATATACCAAAGAAACTGCGATCCGATGGAAGGAAACCCTAACTTCCCGCTACGCCCCCAACACCGTCAACGCCATGCTGGCCGCAATCAACGGCTTTGCTGAATTTTCAGGCTGTCCGCAATTCAAAGTAAAACCCCTAAAAATTCAGCGCGAGCTATTCATCCGCCCCGAGCGCGAACTGACACGGTCCGAGTACGGCCGCCTGGTAAACGCAGCCGACCGCAGTGGGAACCGCCGATTATCCCTGGTGCTCCAGACCATCTGCGCCACCGGAATCCGGGTATCCGAACTGCGCTTTATCACCGCAGAGGCGGTGGAAAAGGGATATGCCCAGGTGGACTGCAAAGGCAAACGGCGCACTGTTTTCCTGCCGGAAAAGCTGCGCCGTCTGATTGGAATCTATATGAAGAAACAAAAAAAGACCGCCGGAGCGGTATTTATAACCCGCAGCGGACGGCCACTTGACCGGAGTAATATCTGGCGGGACATGAAAGCACTGTGTGAGCGCGCCGGAGTTGAACCGGGCAAGGTATTCCCGCACAATCTGCGCCACCTGTTCGCGCGCACTTATTATATGTTGGAAAAAGACTTATCCCGCCTGGCCGATATTCTGGGGCATACCAATGTCTCAACCACGCGGATCTACACTGCGGAGAGCGGAACAGTCCACGCCCGCCAGATGGAGCGGATGGGACTTGTGATCACATAATTTCCCTTTTGTTGTAATCCGGATACGCGTTCGAACAAAATTACATACCCAGTATACTACACCAAAAGTCATTTTACAACCAAAACAGACGCAGGTGGGACGGGAGGGCGCGAGGACAAGACCGGTGGTTATGCCAGCAGCAAACCGGTCTCTGTTTGTGTGTTTAATCGATTGTCCGGACGTGAGGCGGTGGGAACGCCGCCTGAATTACAACAAAAGGGAAATTTTGTTGTAATCCCTGTCCGCGGAGTGAGGAAAGGGTGGGATCATTTATGGAAGCGCAGGAGTTTTGCCGTTTCATTTGGCACATATATCTGGAGAAAAAGGATTACCAGGCACTGGAGAACCTGCTGGCTCCGGATCTGTCCGTGATCGGAACGGGCGCCCATGAACTCTGCCGGAACCGGGAACAGGCCTTGCGTAAGCTGACGGAGGAAGAGCCGCTGTGGGACGGGCATTTTTCCATCACCAGTCAGTGGTACCAGACTACGCCCCTTGGGGAGGAAACATTTCTGGTCATCGGTGAGCTGAACCTCCGGCAGATATCGTCCCAGCCTCTGGCGTACAACGCCGGATTCCGCTTTTCCATGGTGGTGCGCCGCGCGCCGGAGGGCTGGCAGCTGGTCCACATACACCGCTCCGTACCCGATCCGGAGCAGATGAAGGGAGAGCCCTACCCGCGTATCCTGCTCCAGCAGAGCAACAGGAAGCTGGAGGAGCTGCTGGAAATCCGCAGACAGGAACTGGAAAATGCCAACCGGGAGGCCCTCTACTACGCCCGGTACGATTATCTCACCGATCTGATGAACCGTCCGTTTCTGGAGTCGGAGGTGCAGGCACTGATGCAGAAAAAACCGTACGGCGCCATGATGATGATGGATGTGGATGATTTCAAACAGGTAAACGACCGGAACGGCCATCCCTTTGGGGATCAGGTGCTGAGCCTGCTGGCCGAGAGTCTCAAGGCTTCCTTTACCGGCTGCCTCAGCGGCCGGATCGGCGGGGACGAATTTCTGGTTTACACCGGAGGGGATGAGCCGGAGATGGAGGAATTTCTGGAAATGGCGCGGGCGTTTTGCAGGGACTGGGACTGCCGGCAGAAACGTCTGGGCCTGGACCGCCGCATCAGCATCTGCATGGGAATTGCCCTGTATCCACAACACGGAGATAACTATGAGAGCCTGTGGCAGAATGCCGACAAGGCCCTCTATATTTCCAAGCGCAGCGGAAAATCCTCCATCGCCATCGCGGATGGCCGCAGCCTGCGGGAGGACCTGTGAAATCTCTGTGAAATGGTAGAAATGTGCATGTCTTTTTGCTAAAATGTTATTAAACAGGTAAGAATGAGTGCAAGGAGGCATTGTGCATGGAATCATTGAAGATACTGGTGGTGGATGACGAAGCCAGAATGCGGAAGCTGGTAAAGGATTTTTTGACCAATAAAGGATTTCAGGTAATAGAAGCAGGGGACGGGGAAGAGGCCGTGGATATTTTCTTTGCGGACAAGGACATCGCTCTGGTGCTTCTGGACGTGATGATGCCGAAAATGGACGGCTGGGAGGTGTTAAAGACAATCCGCAAATACTCCCAGGTTCCGGTGATCATGCTCACCGCCCGCAGCGAGGAGCGGGACGAACTCCAGGGTTTTTCCCTGGGGGTGGACGAGTACATTTCCAAACCCTTCAGCCCCAAGATTCTGGTGGCCCGGGTGGACGCGATTCTGCGGCGGAGCAATATGGTCTCCACCGATACCCTGAACGTGGGCGGAATCTGCATTGACAAGGCGGCCCACCAGGTGACCATTGACGGCAGCGAAATTGAGCTGAGCTACAAGGAATTTGAGCTGCTCACCTATTTTGTGGAGAATCAGGGCCTGGCCCTGTCCCGCGAAAAGATTTTAAATAATGTATGGAATTACGACTACTTTGGGGACGCCCGGACCATCGACACCCATGTCAAGAAGCTGCGCAGCAAAATGGGGGAGAAGGGCGAGTACATCAAGACCATCTGGGGAATGGGCTATAAATTCGAGGTGAGCGATTGATGAAACATTCCATACGCGGACGTTTTACGATGATATTCGTAGGCCTGATGGCCGCGGTGCTGTTCACCACCTGGGCGGTGAACAGTTTCTTTTTAGAGGGATTTTACACCCGCCAGAAGTTAAAAATTCTGGAGCGCGCCTACGGTCTGATCAACCAGCTGGTGGTGGAGAAGGCCGACAACGGGGAATCCCTGACCGAGGACCTTCAGAGCCTGTACTCAGCCGACGGGGAGCAGACGGAACTCAGCCGCCTGCTCCGGCTGATGAGCGAGAAATACAACACCAACATCGCCATCGTGGACAGTATGAACGACGACGCCATGCCCTCTGCCAGGGACGCCCGTTTTTTGGCGGACCGGGTACACCAGTACATACTGGGGCGTAACAATCCCGGTACCGAGGTGCTGGTTAATCAGGATAATTATAAAATCCAGAAGAGCTACGACCGCCATTCCCAGGCCTATTATCTGGAAAGCTGGGGATTTTTCGAGGACAACCGGACCATTTTCATCATGTCCATGCCCATTGCCAGCATCCACGACAGCGTGGCGGTCTCCAACAAATTTCTGGCCTATGTGGGTCTTGCCGCCCTGGTGGCAGGCAGCGCGCTGATGTATTTTACCACCAAAAAGGTCACATCCCCTATCATGTCCCTGGCGTCCCTGTCGGCACGTATGTCGGAGCTGGACTTCGAGGCGCGCTACGAAGGGCGGTCCGAGGATGAGATCGGTGTGCTGGGCCGCAGCATGAACACTTTGTCCGAAAAGCTCAAGGAGACCATCGGGGAGTTGAAAACCGCCAACAATGAGCTACAGCGGGATATTGAGGAGAAGATCCGCATCGACGAGACGCGCAAGGATTTTATTGCAAATGTGTCCCATGAACTGAAAACCCCCATCGCGCTGATCCAGGGTTACGCCGAGGGGCTGACCGAAGGGATGGCCGAGGACCCGGACAGCCGGGATTATTACTGCGAGGTCATCATGGACGAGGCCAACAAGATGAATAAGATGGTCAAACAGCTTTTGAATCTGACTGCTCTGGAGTTTGGAAATGATCTGCCGGTGATGGAGCAGTTCGATATCACGGCGCTGATTCGCGGGATTCTCTCCTCCGCCGGGATCCTGCTCCAGCAGAAGGAGGCCACCGTGGTGTTTGATCAGGAGACTCCGGTTCTGGTGTGGGCGGATGAATTTAAAATAGAAGAAGTGATCACCAATTACCTGAACAACGCGCTGAATCACCTGGGCGGAGAGCGCCGCATTGAGATCCGGCTGGAGAATTTGGGGCAGGAAGTGAAGGTATCGGTGTTTAACACGGGAACTCCCATACCCGAGGAGGAACTGGACAAGCTCTGGACAAAGTTCTATAAAGTCGATAAGGCGCACACCCGTTCCTATGGTGGAAGCGGAATCGGTTTGTCCATCGTCAAAGCCATCATGGACTCTCACAACAAGGAGTGCGGCGTGGAAAACAGGCCGGATGGAGTCTCATTCTGGTTCACAGTGGACGGCAGTTCCCATTGAGCCAGTAACCTGCTGAAATCTGCTGTATTGTCGAAAAAATACGAACTAAAGAAATAATTTAAAAAAATTGAAAAATAGTGTTGACTTTTGACGAGGGGTTTGGTATTATATCTCTTGCGCCGCTGAGAACGGCAGGCGCAAGAGAAAAAAATAAAAAAGTTGTTGACAAACTGAAAACAGCATGATAAAATATCAAAGCTGTCGACAAGAAACAACAACACAGCAAAAAAGTTTTTAAAAAAGTTGTTGACAAACGCTAGCGAGTGTGATAAGATATAAAAGTTGCTGCTAACGAAGAACAACAACAGAGAACCTTGAAAATCAAAGATTGAACAGTATGTAAAACCCTGAAAATTCTAAAAAATAAAGGTCTGGTTTAGACCTTTGGATTTGAGAAAATTCAGAACAAAACCAAGTAATGAAGGTTAAAGATAACTAGCCAAGCTAAGTAGTCTGAAACCTGGAATCAACTTTTAATTTGAGAGTTTGATCCTGGCTCAGGATGAACGCTGGCGGCGTGCCTAACACATG
>OBXQ01000381.1_pt1 | contig 25242 bp, 27 predicted proteins | sample 1476641 | NCBI WGS metagenome assembly OBXQ01 (sample SAMEA2580174, study PRJEB22360) | human gut metagenome | biome: human gut; feature: human-associated habitat; material: faeces | place: Denmark | collected 2008/2010
TTGGCAATATCAGAGCAGCCCGAGCCGCTGCGTCAAGCCACCACTTCTCTTTGGTGACGTAAGCCGCCCAGAGCCGATGACTGTTAAGTGGATGAAATACGCTCAAAGCATCACAAAACACGTAATGAAAGGCATGCTAACAGGTCCTGTGACTATGCTAAACTGGAGCTTTGTGCGTGACGATCTGCCAAGAAGCGAGGTAGCAAAACAGCTTGCACTTTGTATCTATGACGAGATCGCAGACCTTCAAAATGCGGGCATCAGAGTGATCCAAGTCGATGAGGCAGCGTTTAAAGAGGGCTATCCGCTAAGAGCTGAAAATATCCCAGCTTATGAGAAATTTGCGGTTGATTGTTTCAAGCTTTCAGTAAGCTCGGCTGAGGCAAAAACTCAGATCCACACGCATATGTGCTACTCTGAATTTAACGATATTATTAAGACTATTGAGGCTATGGACGCTGATGTTATCAGTATCGAGACTGCAAGAAGTGGCAACGAGCTACTTAAAATTTTCAAAGCCGTTGGCTATAAACAAGAGGTCGGACCTGGCGTTTACGACATCCACAGCCCACGCGTGCCAAGTGTCGAGGAGATCGTCGCTCAGATCAAAGCTCTGCTTGAAGTCTTGCCAAAAGAGCAACTCTGGATCAACCCAGACTGCGGCCTAAAAACTAGAAAATGGGAAGAGGTCGAGCCAAGCCTTAAAAACATGGTAGAAGCCGTCAAGATCGTAAGAGGTCTATAAAATTTAATTAAAAAGGATTTGGAAAATGAAAAGGATTTTTCTATTTGTAATATTAGTTATCTTTGCGTCCGGATGTAGTTCTGGACGCTACTCTATACCACTCAACAAAGGTGCGTACAAGCAAACAAATATCTATAGTATCAGCGAGGCTTTAAATTTAGAAGCTGCCAAAAAAGAGCTAGCAGGCTTTGAAAATGTGAGGCTTGAATTTGGCTCAAACGACCAAAATAAAAGTGTCATCAAGGCAAATGTAAAGGTTCAAAGATTTATCACTGATAGCGGAGATATAAAGGGCTATTGCCAAGAGGCTTTTGTCGCCGTCATAAAAAGATATATGATAGCTGCTAAAAAGCAAAATGCCGACGTGGCAAATATCGTAAGTTTTTGGCGCGCCGACGCGAAATACCTAAAAGACGAGTTTGTCTGCATGTCGTCAAGAAATTCTGTTGGTGTGGTGATGAGGGCTGATCTAGTTCAAAAGTGAGAAAATGCTAAAAGAGAAAATTTTAAATAAAGAAAAAGGGCTCGTGCTATATGGCCTTACGCCGCCAAAGGCTGAATTTGAAGAGGCAAAGCTGCGTGATATATCAGAGCGCTGGACGGGCCGGATAAATGATATCAAGGCCGACGGGCTCGTGCTTTACGAGGTGCAAGACGAGAGCGAGAGAAATGATAGCGAGAGGACATTTGAGTTTAGTGGGACGCTAAGCCCAGAAATTTATTATAAAAAGTACCTAAACGTCGCTACTCCTAGTATATTTTACCGCGTGGCTAGCGGATACGGCGAGGATGAATTTCGCGCAGCACTTAAGGCTCAAAGCTCAAATTTAAACGTGCTAGTGGGGGCAACTTCAAGCACGCAAAAAGTGAGGCTAAATTTAGCTCGCGCCTACGAGATCGCTAGCGAATTTAAAGAGTTAGCAGTAGGCGGTGTCTGTATCGCAGAGCGCCACGGCAAAAAGGGCGATGAGCCACAAAGGATGCGTGAAAAGATCGCAGCTGGGGCTAAATTTTTCATATCGCAAGCGATCTTTGACGTACAGCTAGCACGTAAATTTTTGGAGGATTGTGTGGCTACAAAGATAAGCGAGCCGATATTTCTTACATTTAGCACAGCGGGCAATGCAAAAACGCTTGAATTTATCAAATGGCTCGGAGTGAGCGTGCCAAGCTCGGTCGAAGAGAGGCTAAATTTAAGCTCTGACTACTTAGCTAGTAGCTGCGAGATCATCAAAGAAATTTGGTGCGAGCTAAAGAAATTTGGCGATGAAAATGGGCTAAATTTAAGCATAAATATAGAAAGTGTCATGGCAAAGCGCGCCGAGATCGAAGCGAGCCTGGAGCTTACAAAAAGCATAAGAGAGTTGGTGTAAAGCCAGCTCTTGCAACAAATTTCTACAAGTTCTTTCTTGATGACCTAGTGGCGCCACAAATCCACAAAGAATAGTCGTTATCATTAGCGATCACAAGCTGTTTTAAGGTCGGTTGCCACTGCTTGTCAAATTTTAAAAACTGCTATAGCAAAAATAATATGGCTTTATGTAAGAAATTTTACGAGATATACGAATACGACAAACTGCTAAGAGAAAAAGGCGGTGCTTTGGTAAGGCAAATTTATCAAAGGTGCTGTGAAAATCGTTGAAGTCAAAATAGCCAAACAAGCAAGAGTTTTTGCAAATTTAAGCAAATTTGATCCAAAAGTATAGAAATTTGCCCTTCAAATAAGATCTAAATTTGACTAAACCCACTCACTCCACCTTATATCCAGTGCCTCGCACGGTTTTTAGGCAAATAGTTGGTATCTTAGCTCTTATCTCTCGCACGAGCGATCTTATGCGGTCTTGTGATAAGGTTTCGTTTTTGTATAGGTGGTGATCTATCTCATCATAGGTGACGACGTGTGGCGAGTTTTTGCATAAAATTTCAAGTAGCTGGCTCTCTTTTTTGCCAAGGTAGATGACCTCGTCCTCTTTTCTTATACACTGGGAGTCTTTGTCAAAGACTAGGCCATTTTTTAGCTCAAATTTAGAGCCTAAAAGCACCTTACAAAGCCTAAAAACATGAAATAAAAACTCTTCAGGACAAAATGGCTTAATGATAAAATCATTAACCCTAGCGTAGTAAATTCTCTTAAAAACGCTAGGGGTCCTCTCATCTAACAAAAGCATAATGGGGGTGATGTTTTGGCTATCTCTTATAAATTTAACCAGATCAAGGTTTAAATTTCTAGCCTTTACGTCAAAAACATACAGATCATATCTGTTGCTACACTCAAAGTCCTTGATGACTTCGCTAGTGCTTTTTAGCTGGATCATCCTAAACCCAAAGCGGTAAAGCGATGCATTTAGGATGATATTTTGCCAAAAGTCGCTTAAGAGCAGCAAAGCTTCTTCGTTAGCCAGCTAGACCACCGCCACCAGCTGGTTTTTTGGCGTCTTTTTCAGCCTTTTGTTTTAAAAATTCCTCTTCGTCTTTTGTAGGTTTGTACTCATCTTTGAAGAATTTTTGCTTAGTTTCGATCCTCTTTTCGATCATCTTTTTATCGTAAATTTTATACGATGGCTTCCAATACTCAAGATAGTTTCTAAAGCCAGCGCCGTGACCTGCGTCATAGTGGCAGCTTACACATTTTAGCTCTTTAGGAGTGTCAAGGAGCTTTTTGTAGTGAGCGTGCATCTTTTGAGCTTGCGCTGAAGTGTTGTTGCTGTCTATCACGTTTGTGTGGCAGCTTGTGCAGCCGTTGTCAAAGACGAAATGCTCGCGGTTTTTGAGGTTTTTGTGCCAATCAATAGCGTTAGGATCGCCAAAGAAGTGCACCCAGCCCTCTAAAATGCCATTTTTCGCCTTTGTGAGGGCGTATTTTGCGATGTTGTCATGTGGTATGTGACAATCCACGCATCTTGCTTTGATACCAGTTTTGCCCTTGCCGCTGTGGATGTCGTCGTTGTAAGCGATCACCATAGGATCCATCTCGTGGCAAACGATGCAGAATTTATCCCCACTCGTCTCATCAAGCGCATAATGAACTGGCAGAACGACTAAAAATCCAACAATTCCGCTTATGAAGATTATAAGCGCTAGTAATTTTTTTGAAATTTTCATGGTGTTACTCCGTTCATCCATTGTGGCACCTCGTGTTCATGGCACTCAGAGCACATGTTTGTAGATGGTTTGTGCTCGTTGTGGCACTCGTCGCAGTACAAAGTCGGACCATCGTGAACAGAGTTGTGAGGATTTGCCTTTAGAGTATCCATAAATTTTAGCCTCTGGGCTAAGAGCTTTTTGCTCTTATGACAGGATAGGCAGCCAGCGTCGCCGATCGCTTTAAATTTGCTAGGATCATCGCCTTGGTTTTGGTGACAATCAACGCAGTCAAAGCTTAGGTGTTCATGATGAGGTTTGATCTTATACTTGGCTCTTAGCTCATCAGAGACTACTACTTTTGTGACGTTTAGATCGCTATTTGGCATATCGGCGCCAAAGAGATGAAGCGAAAATAAACAGGCAAAAATAGTGATGAATTTAAGCTTATTCATACCCTTTTTCCTTTCTGTTAAGATTTTATAAACATCAAATTTCAATGAAAAACTAATATTTTTACTTAAACTTATTTTTATGAAATTATAGTCCTTGCTTGATTAAATCTGCATTAATAATATTGTAGAGTACTAAAATATAGACCAGTTTTATGAAGTTGAATTTAAAAGAAAATGGTAATTAAGCTAAATAAAAAGGAAAATGAAATATAATCCCAAATCTTTGGTCCCGTAGCTCAGTTGGTAGAGCACTACCTTGACATGGTAGTGGTCGATGGTTCGAGTCCATTCGGGGCCACCATTTCTATATAAACTTCCCCAAAACCTAAAATCAAATAAATAAAATTTAAAAATATTTTTTGTAACTCTACCATTTTTAAATTTTGTGTAAAACTCCTAAAATACGGCGAATTTTTACTAAATTTAACTCTAAAATTTACAACTTCACATTTCTAAAATGTCACAACTGTACCAAAGTACAATAGCAAAGAACTAAAATATTTACTTATAATTCGAGCATAAAATCCAAAAACATAAAAAGGAAATGTTATGAGTAAAGTTAAAGGACTAATCAAATCAATAATCGGCACGGATGCCATCGTCGCAGTTGATGCTAATGGAAATCAAAGAACTCTAAAAGCAGGCGACGTGATCTATGACAATGAGGTCATAAAAGAGCAAGACGGCGTAAAGGTCGAGGTGCAAGCTACGCAAACTCAAAATGAAAATGCTAGCGATGAGACTGGCAAAGAGATAGCATCGCTACAAGAGCAATTATTAAATGGTAAAAATATCTCAGATCTTGAAGAGACTGCAGCTGGCGGCACTCAATCAGCAGGCGGAGTAAGCTCGAATGGCGTGAGCCTTGGTGCTGCTGGCTTTACAAATGGTGGTCATGAGTCAAACGTAAGTGCAAATTTTGGCGATCTAAGCTCTCAAGCAAATGCTAGCGCAGAGGCTTTTACAAATGTAAGCGGTGGCGCAAGCGAGGAGGGCTTTAGTCTTGATGCACTTGCAGCTGCGATAGATAATGCATATAACAATATATTCTCGCAGACGTTAGAAGTAACTGTCACAGCAGTGGATGATAACGTAGTGACTGGTAATACAGATCAGGCAGTAAGCGGCAACCTTGACATCGAGGGCAATATCTTAGAGCATGAAAATTCACAAAGAACAGGTCTGCATATCACAAACGATAACACTCCAACTTTGGTAGGTAAGGCTACTTCAAACGCTACTATAAGCATATTTGATGGCGAAGGTGAAAATGCACCACTACTTGGCACGACAACTGCTGATAATGATGGCAATTGGTCATATACTCCAACTTCACCTTTAGCTGATGGAGATCATAAATTTACGATTGAAGCTAGCAAAGTAGCTGCAAACGGCGAAGAGCTAAAAGCCACAAGCACGCAAGAGATAACTGTTGATACAGACAATAGCACCTTGTCTATCACAAAAATATCTACTGATGACTTTTCTGACTTGTCACACTATAACACAATGTATGATAGCAATAAACAATATGACTTTTCACCAACTATCGAAGGTAAGGCTGAGCCATTCGCTGATATAAATTTGGTTATCAAAACTGCTGATGTGTTTTACAATGATGGCTTAGGTAACTCTTGGCTAGGCAAAGCAGCTCAAGTGGTCGAAGAGCTAAGCGCTAAGGCTGATGCTGATGGCAACTGGAAAGTCGAAAGTAGTGTTTTAAACAATAGAGATTTTGAGTACACAGTCCAAGCTTCATCAGTAGATGAGGCTGGCAATAAATACGCAGAGCCTCAAGCAACGACATTTTATATGCCACTTGAGCCTATAACTGTTGCTCCAACTGATCACCTATAATCATAAATTTAATGTGGAGAGACCTTTCTCCACACTCTTAAATCTACTTCAAATACTCTTTTACGTCGTACTCTTTGCCAGCGTCGTGATCTTTTAAAAGTTTAGCCACGACTGGACTTAGAAGGATAATGGCGATTAAATTTGGCACAACCATAAGACCGTTAAACATATCAGCTAAACTCCAGACAAAATCAACTTTTTGCAAGCTGCCTAAAAAGACAAAAACAACAACTAAAATTTTAAAAATTTTAACCACCTTTGCGCCAAAAAGGTAGCGCACGTTGATCTCAGCAAAGTAGTACCAGCCAATGATCGTCGTAAATGCGAAGAAAAATAGGCAGATCGCCACAAAGCTATAACCGCCAGTTTTGCCAAAGATATGTGACGAAAACGCCTCTTGCACCAAGGTGATGCCAGTAAAGACTGCCTTGCCGTTTTCAAAGCTGATGACGTTTGCGGTTAGCACCACAAAAACGGTTATATTTAGGATGACAAAGGTGTCTATAAAGACGCTCATTATGCCAAGGACGGCTTGATCGACTGGGTGTTTGACATTTGCAGCAGCGTGTGCGTGCGGAGTCGAGCCCATGCCAGCTTCGTTGCTAAAAAGTCCCCTTGCGATGCCGTATCTCATGGCAGCTGCGATGCTAGCTCCAGTTGCCCCACCCCAAGCAGCCGAAGGGTCAAACGCAGCTTTAAATATTAGTGAGATCGCCTCTGGGATTTGATGAAAATTTAAAGCGATGATAGCCACGCCAACAACGATGTAAAGTAGCGCCATTAGTGGTACGATCTTTTCAGCGACCCTTGCGATCGCTTTTACGCCGCCTATGAAAATTAGCGCGCAAATGAGAGCCAAAAACGCCCCTGTTAGCCACTGCGGTATGCCAAAAGCACCGCTAAAGCCGTCTGATATGGAGTTTGCCTGAACCATGTTGCCGATAAAGCCGAGTGCGATGATGATAGCGATAGCGAAAAATCCAGCTAGAAATTTCGCCCATTTGCCCTTTAAACCGCGGCTTATGTAAAAGGCTGGACCGCCTATCGTGTGGCCGCTGTCATCTTTGGTACGGTAAATTTGAGCGAGGCAAATTTCAGCAAAATTTGTAGCCATGCCCAAAAAAGCTGCGCACCACATCCAAAAAATGGCTCCAGGACCGCCCATGATAAGCGCTGTCGTCGCACCCACAAGGTTGCCAGTGCCAACTTGCGCCGCGATAGCGGTTGCGACTGCTTGAAACGAGCTCATACCAGCCTTGCCAGCAGCCTCGCCGTGAAGTGAGAAATTTCCAAAAAGTTCACCTAAACCCATCTTAAATTTAAAAATCTGAACAAAGCCAAGTCTAATGGTGAAAAATAGTCCAGTGCCGCAAAGTAGGGCGATGAGGAAGTATGGACCCCAAAGAAATGAATTTATACTTTCAACGCAGTTATTTAAAATTTCAGCAAAATTTGTAGTCATTTTTTAACTTTCGTGATTGATTTGGATTTGAGAAGTATATTTGAAAAAATATAAAATTTAAATTAACCACTAAAAAATCATAGCCGAGCTAAATTTTTATAAAAGTGCCCTGCAAAACCATGTGTGAGTAGTAGTAAAAGCTGTAAAATAGCCTATCGTCATAGCTTAGCTCGTCTTGATCTACGATATCAAGATACTTTGGCTCTAGCATTTGCTCCATTTTTGCAAGCGGCTTTGCGTGCTCAAGATGCTCTAGCTTCTCACAAATTTCAAGCATAAATTTAAAAAAGAGTTCAAGCTTATGCGAGATAAATTTAGCTGCTTCGCCTTTTTCGCCTAGCGCACTTTTATAAATTCGCACCAAAAAAACGAGCGCAAAGGGCGTTGCGTGCCAAAATGTCTCTTGATATTCACACTCGCCAAAGATCTCATCAAGTAGCTCATTAAGCTCATTTTCATCAAATTTGCTCTTTTTTACAGCCTTTGTAAGTGTGTTTAAAATTTGTGCAAAAAGCTCCGCCGTGCCGTAACTGCAGCTTAGCCTATCCCACGGCACGTCTTTTATCTTTAAATTTGCGATATATGTTAAATTTTGCTCGACCATGTGCGTACCTTTTTAAAATTCAAAAGAGTAAAGCCTAAATTTAGCCCTTTGACCTTATCTTTTCTAGCCACTCATTTAGCGTTTTTTCAAAGCCTATGCCCTTGCTTTTGTAAAAAACGAGCGGTTTTTCTAGGTATTTTTGCTCGACCCAGCCGCCAAAATCATGCGGATAAAGGTAGTCTTTGCTCTCTTTTGTGTGATTTTTTAGATATGGCGGGATCTTTAAAATTTCTTCGCTTTGCACATATCTTAGGGCGGCATTTATCGCGTTGTAGCTGGAGTTTGACTTTGGCGAGCTAGCTAGATAGACGGCGCACTGAGCCAGTATGATCCTAGCCTCTGGGAAGCCTATCTCTTTTACTGCGCTTAGCGTGCTGGCGGCTAAATTTAGCGCATTTGGGTTTGCGTTGCCGATGTCTTCGCTGGCAAATATCGCCATCCTTCTAGCGATGAAGTCCGCACTCTCGCCAGAGTCTATGAGCCTTGCAAGGTAGTATATGACGGCGTTTTCGTCGCTTCCACGCAGGCTTTTTATAAAAGCGCTTGCTAGCTCGTAGTGCGTGTCGTCCTCTTTTGCCCCCTCTTTTAGGGCGTTTTGGCGAAGTGTTTTTAAATTTTCTAGGCTCACATTTTCATCAAGCGTGATGGCAAATTCTAGTAAATTTAGCATAGCTCTTGCGTCACCGCCGCTACTTTTAAAGAGATACTCCTTTGCCTCCTCGTCAATGCTAAATGAAATTTGCTCTCTTATCTTGCCAAGAAGCTCCTCAAAGTCGCCACTGCTAAGCGGTCTAAACTCAAAGAGCATCGAGCGGCTTCTTATGCCTGAGCTTAGCGTGAAAAAGGGATTTTCCGTGCTAGCGCCGATGACTAGGGCTTTGTAGTTTTCCATGGGGATGAGTAGCGCTTCTTGCTGGGTTTTACTAAGCCTGTGGATCTCGTCTATGAAAAAGAGTGGCTTATTTAGGGCGTTCTCGTAGTTTTTTAAAATTTTGCGAAAGTCATCTATCTTTAAATTTCCGCCGTCAAACTCGTAAAAGTCGTAGTTTGCCCCGCTTGCCACTGCCCTTGCAAAGCTCGTCTTGCCACAGCCTGCTGGACCATAAAATATGGAGTGCGGTATCTTGCTTGTGGCTATAAATTTTAAAAAGGCCGCTTTAACCGCCTTTTGACCGCAAATTTCATCCAAGCTTTTTGGTCTAAACATCAGTGCAAGCGAGCTCAAATTTACTCCTTTGCCGCTTTTGGCAAAATTTTAGCCTTTGCGCTAAGGCTCTCTATCTTTAGCTCATAAATTTTCATGATCTTTAGCCCATACTCGGCCGCTACGTCAAAGGTGCTCATCGCGTAGGCAGTGTATTTTTGGCTGAGAATTTTTAAAATTTCATATCTTTTGGCCTCGTCTATCACTTCGTAGGCTCTTGTTTTTGCGATGGCGCTTTTGTATTCAGTCGTAAAGACCTTGCCGCCAAGCGCCTTACCGTCGTCTTTTATCATTTCTAGCTCGCTATCATTTAGGTGTGGGACTTTGTTAAAGCTCACGCAGACAAACTCCACTTTTCGCCCATTTTGAAGTAGTTTTGCCTTGCTACCAGCGGTCGCTCCGTGGACAAAAATGCTCTCACCAACTCTAACAGGCGAGATCGGTACGCTAAAAATTTCTCCCTCATCATCCACGCATGAGATCACGCCGTATTCGCAACCATCGATAATCTCAAGCGCCTCTTCACGACTAAGCTCTCTATCTTTTCGCCTCATTTTTCATCCTTTTTTTGCAAAATATTTTAAAATTTAAGTGCTTAAAGGCTAGTATAACGCAAAAATTTCAAGGAAAAATATGAAAAAATTTGCCATTTTTGCCCTTTTGCTGGGCGTAAATTTATTTGGTGCAAGCGAGGTTTGCAAGGAGTATGTCAAACAAAGCAGGCTCTATCTTGACGAGCTTTACGCCAAAGAGAGCAAGAAGCTTGCAGGTGATGAGAAGGCGCTAAGGCTTTTTGAGCTTAAATTTGATGAGTTTAAGCAAAGACAAAGCGGCCAAGAGGCGATGATAATGCAAAATAACGATGAGAAATTTTGCAAAAGCGAGCTAGAAAAGGTAAATAAGCTTCTTTCTGAGCTTAAAAAATAGCTCAAATTTTAGCGTTTAGGTCCCACTCTATGGGCGTTTTGCCGTGGTTTGCTAGGTAGATATTTGCCTTTGAAAAGTGTCTGCAGCCAAAAAACGCCCCACGAGCTAGCGGACTTGGGTGGGCTGCTTCTAAGATGAGGTGCTTGCTGGCGTCTATAAGCGGTGCTTTTGCCTTGGCTGGGTTGCCCCAGAGCATAAAAACTACGTTTTGTAAATTTTCACTTATCTTTCTTATAACTGCGTCTGTAAAGCCCTGCCAGCCGAAGCTAGCGTGAGAATTTGCCGCTCCAGCACTTACGCTTAAAGTGGAGTTTAGAAGTAGCACGCCTTGCTTTGCCCACTTTGTAAGATCACCGCTATTTGGCTCTTTTATACCAAGATCGGCGTAAATTTCTTTATAAATATTCACAAGGCTTGGTGGCACTCTCACGCCGCTTGGCACTGAAAAGCTTAGCCCCATGGCTTGATTTGCGCCGTGATATGGGTCTTGACCAAGGATAACCACCTTGACATCGTGAAATGGCGTTAGGTTAAATGCGTTAAATATAAGCCCGCTTGGTGGATAGACGACGCCAGCGCTCTTTGCTTTTAAGAAATTCTCTTTGATGCGTGCGAAATTTTCACTCAAAAACTCATCTTTTAGCACCTCTTTCCAGCTTGGCTCGATCTTTACGTCATCTAAATTTATCTGCATTTTCCTGCCCTTTTTGGTTTTAGCGGTATAATTTTAACTAAATTTATCCAAAGGAAAGAGCTGTGTCAGAGCAAATTTTTAATAAAATCCACGATCTACTTAGCAAAAATGGGGCTAAATTTAGAGTGATAGAGCATGAGAGCGCAAGGACTTCAGAGGAGGTTGCGAAGATAAGGGGCACGAAGATGAGTCAGGGCGCAAAGGCGCTGGTGTGCTCTATAAAAGGGGTGGACGAAGAGAAATTTAGGCAAATTTTTAAAGATGAAAATGTGCTAGATGGCTACTTGCTAGATGACGAAAAGCCAGTGATGAAGGCTGGCAAAATTTACTTGCTCGCTGTCTTACCAGCGGATGAGCAGGCTGATCTTGACGCGCTTACGCAAAAATTTGATGGCAAAAGAGCAAGCCTTGCTAGTCCAGAGGAAGTCACAGTGCTGGCTGATTGCGTTTTTGGCTCGGTTCCGCCATTTAGCTTTCATAAAAATTTGCACCTTGTTGTGGATGAAAGTTTGCTAGAGCGAAACGAGGAGATTGCCTTTAATGCAGGGCTTCTTGATAGATCTATTGTTTTAAACGCAAAAGACTATGCCAAAATAGTAAGACCAACTCTTGTAAAATTTGCAAAAGAAAAGTGCTAGGCTAACCACTTCCTAGCACTAAATTTGTCGGGAGAAAAATGAATTTAAGTAATGCAAAGACGAGAAATTGCTAAATTCATTTCAGGAGCAAATATTATCAGTGGTAATCTTAAAATATAATAAATTATATTTATAAAATGCGTATATTTTAGGGATTTTTATCTTTATATATAAAAAAATATATTTTAAAGTACAAAAATTTTGGCTCAAATTTCATTAAATTTAAAAAGAATTTATAAAAATTTGCTTAGCAATTATTAAGTTTAGCTTAAAGCCCATTTCGATAAAATCCTTAATCGTTCTTTTATCGTAAAAAAGACAATTTGATATAAGGAAAAACAATGAGCGATATCATCGCATACAAACTAAATGGCGAAATAGTCGATACTCAAAGTATCGCAGGGCGTGAGAGTAGTGCTGAGCCTGTCTATTTCGACAACTCAAAAGAGGCACTACACGTTATCAGACACTCCTGTGCGCACCTCATGGCACAAGCTATCAAATCACTTTATCCAAAGGCGAAATTCTTTGTCGGACCAAACGTAGAAGATGGATTTTATTATGATTTTAGAGTTGATGATGAGGGCACGAAGCTAGGCGAGAGCGATCTAGCAGCGATCGAAGATAAGATGAAAGAGCTTGCTGAGAAGAAATTTGACATAGTTAAAACCTGCTCAACCAAAGCTAGTATGAGCGATAAATTTAAAGATGACGACCTAAAACAAGAGGTCTTAAAAAGAATTCCAGATGGCGAAGTGAGTAGCTATCAGCAGGGCGACTTTGAAGATCTTTGCCGCGGACCACATGTGCCAAATACTAAATTTTTAAAATTCTTCAAGCTTACACGCGTGGCTGGTGCATATCTTGGCGGCGATGAGAACCGCGAGATGCTAACTAGAATTTACGGCACAGCTTACGCAGACAAAGAGAGCCTAAAAGAGCACATCCGCATCATCGAAGAGGCTAAAAAGCGCGACCACAGAAAGCTTGGCGTCGAGATGAAGCTATTTACATTTGATGAAGAAGTGGGTGGTGGTTTGCCTATCTGGCTACCAAATGGCGGACGCTTAAGATCAAAACTAGAGCAACTTCTATACAAAGCTCACAGAGATCGTGGCTACGAGCCAGTGCGAGGTCCTGAGCTTTTAAAGGCTGATGTGTGGAGAAGAAGCGGCCACTACGCAAACTACAAAGAAAATATGTACTTTACAACGATCGATGAGACAGAGTATGGCATCAAGCCGATGAACTGCGTTGGCCACATCAAAGTCTATCAAAGTGACATCCGCTCTTACCGCGACTTGCCGCTTAAATTTTTTGAGTACGGCGTTGTGCATCGCCATGAAAAAAGTGGCGTGCTTCACGGACTTTTCAGGGTGCGTGAATTTGCGCAAGATGACTCACATATCTTTTGTATGCCAAGCCAGATAAAAGAAAATATCTTAGAAATTTTAAAATTTGCTGGCACGATAATGGAAAATTTTGGTTTCCACTACGAGATGGAGATTTCAACCAAGCCAGCCAAAGCGATAGGTGGCGATGAAATTTGGGAAACTGCTACAAAAGCGTTAAAAGAAGCTCTTGATGAAAATGGCTTTAAATACGGCATCGACGAGGGCGGCGGCGCATTTTATGGACCAAAGATCGACATTAAGATAACTGACGCACTTAAGAGAAAGTGGCAGTGCGGCACGATACAGGTTGATTTTAACTTGCCAGAGCGCTTTGATCTAGGCTACATCGATGCAAATAACGAAAGACAGCGCCCTGTAATGCTTCACAGAGCCTTGCTTGGCAGTTTTGAGAGATTTATAGGAATTTTACTTGAGCACACTGCTGGCGAGCTGCCATTTTTTATAGCGCCAACGCAAGTCGTCATCGTGCCTATTAGCGACGCGCATTTAGACTATGCAAAAGAGATTTCACGCGAGCTAAGAAAGATCAACGTCGATAGCGAGATCGCAAGTAAAAATGAGAGTTTAAATAAGAGAATAAGAACGGCAGAAAAACAAAGGGTGCCTATGATAGTCGTGCTAGGAGACAACGAAGTAGCAAACAAGAGCGTTGCGTTGCGCGATAGACAGGCTAGGACGCAGAGCGATATGAGCTTGGCGGAATTTATAAATTTAACGAAGGAGAAACTTAGTGAGGTACATTTTTGAGTAAGGAAAATGAAGTATTGCTCAACGAAGATATAAGGGCGAGAGAGGTAAGATGTGTAGGGGATGATGGCACGGCGTACGGTGTCATCTCAAGAGATGAGGCTTTAGAAATCTCAAACAAGCTTGGGCTTGATCTAGTGCTTATAGCGCCAGACGCGAAGCCGCCAGTTTGCAAGATAATGGACTATGGTAAATTCCGCTATCAGCAAGAGAAAAAGCAAAAAGAGGCTAAGAAAAAGCAAAAAACCATCGAGATAAAAGAGATAAAACTCTCTGTCAAGATCGCCCAAAACGATATAAACTATAAGGTTAAACACGCAAGCGAGTTTTTGCAAGATGGCAAACACGTTAAATTTCGTGTATTTTTAAAGGGTCGCGAGATGAGCACCCCAGAGGCTGGCGTAGCCATGCTTGAGAAGGTCTGGGAGATGATCAAAGATGAGGCTGACCGCGACAAAGAGCCTATAATAGAAGGTCGTTATGTAAATATGCTTGTAACTCCAAAAAAGGGTTAAATTCTCACAAAGAGCAGGCTAGGGCTTGCTCTATTTTATTAAATTTTTTAATACAAAAACTCACAAATAACTATTTTCAAAAATTCTATCATTTTTTATATCTTCTAAATTTGCACAAGGGCGTTTGCGGTTGATGTGGCTTGTGAGTTTGTAAATTTAAGTGTTTGTGCGAATGTTTTAACCCAAATTTTGTCTAATTGCAGGCTAAATTTGGTAAGAAACTTGATTATTTGTAGCTTAAATTTATCAAATTTTAATCTTTGCTTAGCAGAATTTAATCATTTTACCATTGCTAGCGTGGGTTACTTTATTGAAATTTGACTAAGCAAACGCAGCTTATTAGAGCTTCTTGTGAGTTTATAAATTTATGGTGCGTGTGCGAGTGCCGTGAGCTAAATTTCATCTAATAGGTTGCTGAACTTGACGAGAGAAATATAGCTTTAATAAGTGCCCTTTGCAAATCTTTTGACTGCTTTTATTTTATTTGGAGCAAAATTTAGCAAGAAATTTCTTTGTTTATAGCTTAAATTTATAAAATTTTAATTTTTGCTTGCTGGAATTTGTTCTATTTTTTTATCGCTCGCATGGATGCTTTACAGAAATTTGACTGGGTGAGAGCCACATACTAGAGTAAAAATGAAAGCTTCTTTTGAGTAAATTCGATATTTGTAGTGTTTATGCGAGTGCTTTTGAGCTAAATTTTGCCTAATAGCTGGCTAAATTTAATAAGTTAAATTTGGTTTTTCTTGTAAAAATGCGAGTAGTTTTTATCGCTTTAAAATGCTTTTGCAAAGGATTTGACTGCTTTTGTTTTTAAAATTTGATAAGAGAAATTTAGATGTGGCTTAAATTTATAAAATTTAACTATCTCTTGCCAAAAATGAAATTCTTTGTCGTCTGGTTGGTTAAAATTTAGGATTTGCTCGGTTGGTAGTAGGACTTCGTTATTTAGCCTTTCTATATCGAAGTTGCAAGCGCTATAAAAATTTCTCATTTGCGACACACCTGCTACAAAGCTTCTTGTCGCCAAGCCGCCACGCACAGACTGCACCACCCGCGCAATCAAGCAAAAATATCCACAGGATGCTCCATGGCAAAAACTTTCAATTTTACTGGATGAGCCTCGCCACCCTAGTGAAATTTAGCCAAGCTTCAAATTCGCATCTGCCACGCCAGCAAAAATTTTTTAAAACGAACGCCGCATAAAATACTTCAAACTAGCGTAAATTTGATAGCTTGCTAGTAAAATTTGCCATATAAAAGGCAAACTCTCTTTTAGTTAAAATCATAGCCTGCCTTGTATCGATTTACGCCCAAATTTAACTTGGACGTAAATTTACAGAGCCAAATTGGACTACACATATCCTTGATCTATCATCGCATCAGCCACTTTTCTAAAGCCAGCGATATTTGAGCCAAGCACCAAGTTGCCCTCATCGCCAAACTCTTTACTCGTTTCGTAGCTTAGCTCAAAAATGTGGTTCATGATGCCATGAAGTCTGCGATCGACCTCTTCAAAGCTCCACGAAGTCATGCCGGCATTTTGCATCATCTCAAGTCCGCTCGTGCCCACGCCGCCAGCGTTTGCTGCTTTTGCTGGAGCAAAGTGGAAGTCTTTTTGCGCAAGCATGAAATTTATCGCATCAAGCGTGCTTGGCATGTTCGCGCCCTCAGCCACGAAGCGGCAGCCATTTGCGTAAAGCACTTTTATGTCAGCTAGGTGAAGCTCGTTTTGTGTCGCACATGGGAAGGCTCCGTCGCATGGCACGTCCCAGACGCCGTTTCTGCCCTCTTTGTATTCGCTTATGCTTACATATTTTGCATTTGGTCTAAATTTGGTGTATTCGCTAAGGCGAGCGCGCCTTACTTCTTTTAGCTCTTTAAGCACCGCTAGATCGATGCCCTCAGCGTCATAGACGTATCCGTTTGAGTCAGAGACGGTGATAGGCAGTGCGCCTGCTTGATAGAGCTTTTCGACTGTGTAGATGGCGACGTTTCCGCTACCGCTGACGCTGCATTTTTTGCCCTCCAAGTCAAGTCCAGCTTTTTTTAGCATGTTTTGAGTGAAATATACTAGTCCGTATCCAGTAGCCTCTGTGCGCGCTAGACTGCCGCCCCAGTTTAGCCCTTTGCCAGTTAGGATGCCATCAAATCTGCCAGTTAGTTTTTTATACTGGCCAAACATATAGCCGATCTCTCTAGCGCCAACGCCGATGTCGCCTGCTGGCACATCCACGGTGTTGCCGATGTGGCGATATAGCTCGCTCATAAATGCTTGGCAAAAGCGCATTATCTCGCCCTCGCTCTTACCCTTTGGATCAAAGGTGCTGCCGCCTTTTGCGCCGCCGATATTTACGCCAGTGAGCGAGTTTTTGAAAATTTGCTCAAATCCAAGAAATTTTAGCACGCCAAGATCGACGCTTGGGTGGAGCCTTAGACCGCCCTTGTATGGGCCAACAGCTGAGTTAAACTGCACGCGGTAGCCGTTATTTACCTTTGGTCTGCCATCATCGCCTGTGTATGTCACGCGAAAGATCACCGTGCGCTCAGGGATGACGATGCGCTCTAGGATCGCGTGTTTTTGGTACTTGCTCTCTCTTTTGATAAGCGGCTCTAGGCTATTTAAAACCTCAGTCGCAGCTTGGACAAAGACGCCTTGACCTGGGTTGGTCTTCTTTATCCACTCCATCGTTTGTTCGATGTACTCGCTCATTTTTGCTCCTTTTTTCTTTTTTTGTAGTTAAATATTAACTCGGCTAGAAAAAATTTTTATTTAAAGATATTTTAATATTTTTATTTTGGGCAATGAGTGTTACATATCGAAACTAAATTTATAAAAAGTGGTTTTTGCATCATTTATTGGGATAAATTTATAAAAGAGGATTTGGTTAGAGTGAGCCTAAATTTACTAAATTTGCGCCATCTCTTGCCAAAAATCAAGTGCCGCGTCGTCTGCTTGGACAAAATTTAGGATTTGCTCGGATGATGGCATGGTTTCGCCATTTAGTCTTGCTATATAGGTGCTGGCAAGCGCTATGAAAAATCTCTCAAAGTCACTCGCAACGCGCCTACTGCAAAGCTCCTCATCTCCAAGTAGCCACGCATAGACCGCACCGCTCGCGCAATCAAGCAAAAATATCCAAGGATCTCCCACGGCAAAAACTATCAAATTTGCTGGCCTCTCCTCGCCCTGCCACCATTTACCACCAAACTCATCTACGCTGTTTAGACGCACTAACTCGCTCGCGTAGTCGCCTCTAGAGCCAAAGCTGACATTGCAAATTTCAAACTCTCCAAGCTCAAATTTGCTTAAAAGCTTTGTAAATTTAGCTGGGAAATTTACGCCAAGGCTCTTTTGTGCTTGCATAAACGCCAAAGCGTCCTTTTGTGGCAAAAGTCTCATGCCAGTTATGCCCTCTTGCTCTAGTGGCAAGAAAATTTGATCTAGTTTTCTAGCGATCTCGTCTAATTTTAAAAACATATCGCTCCTTAAATTTGCTAAATTTGGCAAATTTTATCAAATTTAACCAAGCGCGCTTTTAAATTTGGGTTATAATCGCCATAAATTTAAGGAGCTAGCGTGGTTAGATCATATCCTCTTGATATGCCTAGCGTGGAGTTTCGCGGGCACGGCGTGACTGGCATTTATGAGATGGGTGAGCGCATTGCATTTGTGCATTTTGCTTTTGGGGCGCCTAGCGAGCTAGAGATAGCTCAAAAACTAACGCCAAACTACGTGCTACTAGATACATTTTCACGCGACTTTAGCGAGCATAAAAGATCAACGCTTACCTACAAACAAAGCGAAATTTTTATAGCTAGCAATGCGCGTTGCTACCCAGAAAATGGCTACTTCGTGCTAAATACTAGATACTACAAGGGCTACATAAACTCTCCAGCAAAGCTTATAAAGATAGATGATGGGCTGATGAGCGAGCTCGGCGTTGCTAAGGAGCCTGTAAAAGAGATATATAACGACGCTAAAACGTATGAATTTGATGGCTTTTGCGTGCGCATGAGCTCGCCATTTATGATGGAGTGTAAAGAAATTTTAGGTGGCGCAGAGTTCAAAAGCGAAGTAAAAGATGAAAATTTAAACGCTAATTTGCCGCCCAGAGAGCAGGGCGCAAGGATAGGCAAGACCATCTGGCGGATAAAGCTTGGCGCATATCTCTACACGCCAGTTTGCCTGAATGATGGGGTGCTTTACTTTGGCACCGCTGGCAAGGGCGGAGATCTATACGCCGTGGATGCAAAAAGTGGCGAGGTAATGTTTAAGTTTAAAACCAGCGGCACAGAGCATTTTGTTTGGGTTGAGGGTCAAATTTTGCTCGCAAACCGCAAAAACAAGCCAGTTTTGATAAGCGCTAAAGATGGCTTGCTATTAAAAGAGATAGAGTTTGAGAAATTTAGACTTAGCGCAGATCAGATCATGCTAGTAAGCGGTGGCAGGCTCTATGCTGTGGCAAATGACGGAGCTAAAATTTACGCAGTTTGCGCGGAAATTTAGCCTTGGCGAAATTTATCGCCAAAGCCGCAATGAGATAAATTTATCTCTTCTTTTTATATCTTTTTATCGCCTCTACGATGACCTCTTCTAGGTCGTCATTTGGCTCTTTGTTCATATCATCATAGGTGTTTTCAAGGATAGTTTTTAAGTTTTTCTCAACGTAGCTAGTATCGAAAAATCCCCTTCTAAATTCCTTACTTTTGCTGATCGTTAGCAAAAATGGGATGATCGTTCGCACGCCCTCGATGGTAAATTCTTCAAGTGCTCTTTCAAGCTTATTTACAGCAAGATCATAATCAGTCGCCTTGACGATCAGCTTTGCGATAAGTGAGTCGTAAAATGGCGGTATGGTGTAGTCCTTATAGACGTGGCTATCGACGCGCACAGATGGGCCAAGAGCTGGGTAGTAGCCCTCGATCGTGCCTGGTGCTGGGATGAAATTCTCCCAGACATTCTCAGCCGTGATCCTTGCTTCTATCGCGTAGCCGCGTGGTTTGATATCGCTTTGCTCGATCTCTAATATCTCGCCCGCTGCGATCCTTATCTGCCTAACGACTAGGTCGTGGCCTGTGATCTCTTCAGTGATGCCGTGCTCCACTTGGATACGGGTGTTCATCTCCATGAAGTAAAAGTTGTTATAGTCATCTAGCAAAAACTCGATTGTTCCTACGTTTGAGTAGCCAACGGCCTTTGCAGCAGCCACTGCGGTCACACCCATGATCTTTCTTAAATTTTCGCTGATTGAAGGGCAAGGTGCGATCTCGATGATCTTTTGGTGGCGCCTTTGGATAGAGCAGTCACGCTCGCAAAGGTGGATGATGTTGCCGTAGTTATCGCCTAAAATTTGAAACTCGATGTGGCGAGGATTGACGACAAGCTTCTCCATAAAAACTTCGTCGTTATTAAAGTATGCTTTTGCTTCTCTGGTGCACGACTCAAAGGCATCTTGCATATCTTCTTCTTGCCAGACCTCCCTGATACCACGGCCGCCACCTCCTCCGCTTGCTTTTAAGATGACAGGGTAGCCGATGCGTCTAGCGTGCTCTTTTATGGCGTCCATACTCTCGTCATTTAGCTTTTCAGTGCCTGGCACTATTGGTATGCCGTTTTTCTTCATCAGATATCTAGCGATGTTTTTATCGCCCATTTTTTTGATGACTTCAGCTTTTGGACCGATGAAGATGAGCCCAGCGTCCTCAACTGCCTTTGCAAATTCGTAGTTTTCGCTTAAAAAGCCGTATCCTGGGTGAATGGCGTCAGCTCCGCACTCTTTAGCAAGCTTTACGATCGCTTTGGCGTCAAGATAGCCTTTGATCGGATCTTCGCCCACTTGATAGGCCTCATCAGCGATCCTTACATGCAAGCACTCGCTGTCTGGCGCTGTGTAAATTCCTACGCTTTGGATGTGTAAATCCCTACAAGCTCTGACTATCCTAACTGCGATCTCACCACGATTTGCGATAAGAATTTTATGTATCATAGGCTATCCTTTTTGAGTTTTTCTTATCATATAACTATTCGTTTTATTTTTAGATAAATTTGTTAAGTCTGGTTTTAAAATTTGAGTGCAAAGGCTAAATTTACACTCAAATTTCTTTATTTGCTGATGATTTGTGGGAAAGGTGTGGCTAGGGCTTTTTTGCTAAAGTCTTGCGACTCGATCGTGAAATTTGTAGCAAATCTTTGAATGCCCTCTTTTTTATAAGCACGCCTTTGGATGGTGAAAAGGACTAAATTTCCGCCTTGTTTGGTGTAGCGATATATCGAGTGCTCGGCTGTTGGCACGCCATTTAGGTTTGAAAATATCGTTATATCAAGATAAATTTCATTTGCGAGCGAGCCCTTTTTATAAGCTACTTTTAGCCCTTTTGCTTTTAGCTCTTTTAGATCATTTATCTTTTGCTCGACCGCTTGCTCTGGCGTAGCGTCAAATTTAAGGGTATTTAGCGAGAGCATGTAGCTAAAACTATCTAGCTTCTCGCCAGGGAGCAAGTACTCCTGCGTGAATAAATTTGGCACAGGCTTGGCTGAGCCTGCTAGTGAGTAGAGTCTGTTATCAAATTTTATCTGCATCGGCTCAAAGTACTGAGTAGCTGCGAGCAAGAGCGCTGGCAAAGCGATAAATGCTAAAAATTTCTTCATCAAATTCCTTTAAAATGGATTTACTATCATTACCCAGATGATGATGAGCATCGCGATAGTTGGCACTTCGTTGTAAGCTCTAAAGAAGATGCCACTTTTGTTACAGCGTTTCTCTTTAAGCTGCTTCATGTAGCGTCCAAGGTCTAGGTGATAGATAGCCATTAAGATGACAACTAAAATTTTGACATGGATGTGACCAGTTTTTATAAGATCAGGCATCGCGATAAGTATCAAAATGCCAGTGACAAATGAGCCAATTAGTGCGACCCAACCGATATAGTGATACATCTTATACTCCATCACCTCAACCACTTTTACAAAGTCTGGCTTGTCCATGTTTTCTACGTGATAAACGTAGAGCCTTGGCTGATAAAACAGCACTGCCATCCACGAGATGAAAAACAAATAGTGGAGGTATTTTAAGTAAAGATAATATTCTGCCATAATGTCTCCTTATCTAAAAAGTATCTCTTTTCTAGCTTCAAATTCAGCCTTGCTGATGGCGCCACTCTCAAAAAGCTCGTAAAGCCTTTTTAAGTCATCTTCTTTATCTTTTAGCTTTAGTCTCTCTTTTAGCTCGACTTTTTGTAAATTTTTCTCGACATAAGCACCAACCAAAAATACGTCTATAAGCCACCAAATGCCCCAAATAGCCAAAAATAAGTAGCCAATGAGAATGATTTGCAAAGAGTAGCCAACGAAAAATAGTCCCATCATTAAAAAGCCAGTGATAAATTTACCAAGGTAAATTCTATGCGCTCCAAGCCAGCCAGTAAGTAGCCAAAGCGCGTATGCGACGTAGATATTATTTCCCACTCTCTCTCCTTTTCCTAAAACTTTGCCAAAGTATCATCACGACGCAAAGATCGATCATCACATCAGCGAAGTTAAAGACCGCAAAGTTAAACCACTTATGCCAAAAGACGTAATCCACAACGCCACCATGGATAAATCTATCCGTGATATTTGAGCTGCCAGCTCCTAGCAAAGCTCCAAGCCAAATGGCATGCGAGCAAAGCAGTTTTTTTTCAACGACTAGATAGACAAAAACGCCTAAAATGAGAGCTATCTGGATAAATTTAAGCCACTCATCTAAAAAGGCAAACATCGAAAATGCAACGCCCTTATTATATGTAAGAACTAGCGAGAAAAACTCGCCCTCCCACGAAAAACCATCTATAAATATCATCTTTATCGCTTGATCAACGATAAAAATGAGAAAAAACGCGATGAAAAATTTGACTAAGCTTTTACGCATTTAGGGCTTTTATAAAAAATTTCTCAACTTCATCCATGCGTTTTTCAACTAAAGTTTGATTTTTGCCTTCAAGCAAAAGTCTGATCAAATTTTCAGTGCCAGAGTATCTAAAGAGCGATCTTATGCCCTCTTTTGCAAGGCTAGCCTCAAGCTCTTTTAGCCCCTCTATCTTATCAAGTGGCTTTTTCTCTGTGATCTTTAAATTTAGTAAAATTTGTGGATACGGCTTTAGCTCGCCAAAAATTTCACTAGCTTTTTTGCCTTTTTTAAGCATCATCGCAACGACTTGCATCGAAGTAACAAGGCCGTCGCCAGTCTTGGCGTAGTCGTTAAATATGACGTGGCCGCTTTGCTCGCCACCAAAATTTATGCCATTTTCTTTCATCATCTCAAGCACATATTTATCGCCTACGTTTGAGCGAAGTAGCTTGATCTTGTGAGCTTTTAGATAGTCATCAAGTGCGGCATTACTCATCACCGTAGCCACGATGGCTCCACCTTTTAGTGCCTTTTGCTCGTGTAAAAATGCAGCTAGTGAGCCAAGTATCGCGTCGCCATGCACAACTTCGCCGTTTTCATCGACAACGACAAGTCTATCAGCATCGCCGTCAAATGCAAAGCCGATGTCGGCACGAAGCCTTTTTACCTCGCTTGCTAGATCTTCTGGGTGAAGTGCGCCGCAGTTTTGGTTGATGTTGCTACCATTTGGCTCGTCGTTTATGACGATGACATCAGCTCCAAGCTCGCTAAATACAGTTGGTGCTACCTTATAAGCAGCTCCGTTTGCCACATCTAAAACTACTCGTAAATTCTTTAAATTTAGCTCTTTTGGGAATGAATTTTTGATCTGCACGATATATCTGCCGATAACATCGTCGATCCTCTTGTTTGCACCGATCTCTGTCATTGTCTTTTGGGCGTTTGCGATGAGCTCGTCGTCGTAGAAGATTTTTTCTATCTCGGCCTCTATCGTCTCATCAAGCTTGTTGCCAAAGCTATCAAAAAATTTGATGCCGTTATCGTAGTATGGGTTGTGTGAGGCGCTTATCATTATGCCAGCGTCACAGCGCATATTTTCTGTTAAAAATGCGATCGCAGGTGTTGGCATAGGGCCTATTTGAAGGACGTTGTAGCCAACTGCAGTTAGCCCTGCAACGATGGCGGTTTCTATCATATAGCCACTTTTTCTAGTATCTTTTCCAACCAAAATCACATTTGTCGCTGAAGTCTTTCTAAAGTAAATTCCAGCAGCCATTGCAAGGCGCATAGATGTTTGAGCTGAAAGCTTTTCGCCAGCCTTACCACGAACTCCGTCTGTTCCAAAAAGTTTCATAAATTTATCCTTTTTATTATAAAATGGTGCTATTTTATCAGAAATTATCAAATTTAAAATCTAAAATTTTATTTGTTTTAAAGCAGACTTAAATTCAGTTACAATTAAATATATTTTTCATATAATCACGGACTAAAATTATCAAAAAAGGTATATTATGGCAAACCATAAATCTGCTGAAAAAAGAGCTAGACAAACTATAAAAAGAACAGAAAGAAACAGATTTTACCGCACTAGACTTAAAAATATCACAAAAGCAGTGCGTGTAGCTGTAGAAGCTAAAGATCTAAATGCTGCAAATGAAGCTTTAAAAGTTGCTAACAAAAGCATCCACAGCTTCGTAAGTAGAGGCTTTTTGAAGAAACAAACTGCTGCTCGTCGCGTTAGTCGCCTTGCTCAATTAGTAAATACTCTAAAAGCTGCTTAATCTATTAAATTTTAATGTTTGCTGATAAACTTCATCCATTTTTGGATCGCTATGATGAAATTTCTACGCTTCTAAGCGATCCAAATATAGCAAACGATATCGAAAAGATGACAAAGCTCTCAAAAGAGCAATCATCTATCGAACCAGTCGCAACTGCTGCAAAAAAATATCTACAAATTCTAAATGACATCGAAGAGAATAAAGCCTTACTTGAGGACTCTGAACTTGGTGAGCTTGCAAAAGATGAGCTTAAAAATTTAGAAATTTCAAGAGAGAAGCTTGAAGAAGAGATCAAAATTTTACTTCTTCCAAAAGATCCAAACGATGATAAAAATATATTTTTAGAAATTCGCGCAGGCACTGGTGGTGACGAGGCTGCGCTATTTGTTGGAGATCTTTTTAACGCTTACATCAGATATGCAGAGCTTCGTGGATATAAATTTGAGATCGTTAGCCAAAGCGAGGGCAACACTGGCGGCTTTAAAGAGATCATCGTGCTTATAAAGGGTAAAGGTGCTTACTCTAGGCTAAAATTTGAAGGTGGCACACATAGGGTTCAGCGTGTGCCAGAGACTGAGAGCCAGGGCAGGGTGCATACCTCGGCTGTGACTGTGGCTATCATGCCAGAGGTTGAAGATAGCGAGATCGAGATCAACCCAAATGATATAAGAGTTGATGTTATGAGAAGCTCGGGCCACGGCGGCCAGTCGGTCAATACAACTGATAGTGCCGTTAGGATCACCCACATACCAACAGGACTTGTTGTCACAAACCAAGATGGCAAAAGCCAGCACAAAAACAAAGAAGCTGCGATGAAGGTGCTAAAAGCTAGACTTTACGAGATGCAAGAGCAAGAGAGACTTGCTAAAGAGACTAGCGAGCGCAAGAGTCAGGTCGGCACTGGAGACCGCTCAGGCAGGATAAGAACTTATAACTACCCGCAAAACCGCATAAGCGATCACCGCATAAATTTAACACTTTACCGCCTTGATGCGATCATGGCTGCAGGATTATTTGACGAGATCATCGAGCCGCTTATCACACACTATCAAGCAGAAGCAATGCTTGAAGCTGGCATTTAAGCGCAAAATTTATAAATTCTCACCAAGTCATTAAAAATCAAAAATCTACAAACTAAGATATAAAGTCATCTGGTCTTGAAACGATCTTGGTTTGTCTGTTTTATAATAAAAAATAATATTTATTCATATATTTTTTTAAAAATAAT
>OBXQ01000396.1_pt1 | contig 23835 bp, 32 predicted proteins | sample 1476641 | NCBI WGS metagenome assembly OBXQ01 (sample SAMEA2580174, study PRJEB22360) | human gut metagenome | biome: human gut; feature: human-associated habitat; material: faeces | place: Denmark | collected 2008/2010
GAGCCGATACCGGCAAAAGGCAGGCAGGGGCTCTGGAATTGGGAAAATTAACATTTTGAGAATTAAGAAAGGAGCCGTTCCCCGGCCGGGAAAGTGTACACGGAACCTTTTAAAAAATGGAAAAGAAAGAATTAGCCACCGAAGAGTGGAAGGCAGAGAAGCGAAAGAAGAAAGCCCAGATGATGGCTATGCAGGCACTGCCGTATGAGGTGAAGGTAAAGCGGGCAGAGCGGCGGGCCATAGAGTATGTTGAGAAACTGGATGATATGGGACTGAGCGCCCATGTGAGTGTAGGAGGACTGGACAGCATTGTGCTGTTACTGTTCCTGCGGAATATAGGTATTGATGTGCCAGCCATATCGGTATCAGCACTGGAGGATAAGAGCATACAGAAGATTCATAGAGAGCTTGACGTGATTCCTATTCCTCCGGGAAAGCCCAAGGTACAAATTTTGCAAGAATATGGATTCCCAGTCATATCCAAGAAAGTTGCTGGAAGGATTGAAACACTACAGAAACCCACAGACAAGAACAAGACCGTTCGTCATGCGATCATAACCGGAGAGTGTGGGGCCCAGGGGCATTATGCGAAGAACAGTCGGATGAAGTTGCCGCAGAAGTGGCTGGAGTTATTCGCGGGCTACGAGAACGCGAACGAGGGGGTGAATTATAAGATAGCCCCATTCAAAGTGTCGAATAAGTGCTGTCTGTACATGAAGGAGCAGCCCTGCGACCGATGGGCAAAGGAGCATAATAGTCGTCCATTTCTGGGGTTGATGGCGTCCGAAGGTGGACAACGTGAGGAAGCCCTGACGGAGCACGGCTGCAATTATTTTGGGAAAGGGGTTATCCGAAGCGCGCCGTTCACACCATTTCTGAGACAGGACCTTTTGCAATTGGCGCTTGATCTGAAGGCACCGGTGCCGGAGATATACGGAACCATTGAACGAAAGCCAGATGGAACACTGTATACCACCGGAGCCAAAAGAACGGGCTGTAGTATGTGCGGTTTTGGGGTGCACATGGAGAATCGTCCTCATAGGTTCGATCAGTTGCGAGTCAGGAACCCAAAGGAATGGGAGTTCTGGATGTACCGCTGTTGTACGGACCCGGAGACTGGAGAGAAATTCGGCTGGGGCCGGGTACTGGACTACATCGGCGTTGAGTGGGAGAATGTACCGGATGGAGTAGATTTGCCTGGGCAGATGGATTTTTTTACAGGAGGGTTTATTTCACAAAATTAACATATTGCAAAGGAGGCATGGACGTGTGTGATTATTGTGAAACTGCCTATTATAAAAATGATAGTGGCAGGGAATTTGGAAAACTTTTTGATAAAACATTAGATTATACTGGAGAAATTCAGCTTTCATGGATAAAAGAAAGCGGGATGAAAACAGGATATGAGCTGTATATGAACGACAATGATGCCTGCACTGATTTATCAGTGCCAGTTGATTTTTGCCCAAAGTGCGGACGAAGCCTTAATCCACACAATTAACATTCCCCAGGTCGATCCTGCGGAGAGGTATGGTTTTCGCAGGATTGGCCTGGGAGATTAGCACTTTCCAGGAGAATGGAGGGAATTACAGTCATGGCATGGATATGGGTTAGTAGGCTGATACTTTTTATACTTGGGTTTTTCTTAGGGACGCTGGCGGCTATATCGTCCTATGATGAGGGCGTAATGAATAAGGAGCCACTTACTCGGCAGGAATTACAAGGGATGGCTGGAAAGCCTGTATACTGTGCCGATATAGAATCCTATGGGATCGTAAAATGCGAAACCATAGGGACATGGGCGGGAGTACCGTTTTTAGTTGGAGCGTGGCACCATGATGGCGTTGCCGTAAATTTTGAATACAACATCATGGGGCAAAAATTAAAATGCTACAAAATCAATGATAATTAACATGCAACCAATGCGGTGAGTCCACCGGGTTGGTAGGAGAAAGAGAGGATAAGATGAAAGAATTTTTAAAAACTTGTGGAGCGAATTTTGTAACTGCCGTGTTATTAGGTGCAGGTTTTACCATTGGCGTGTATGCGATTTCAAAGTTTATCAGCTTAGTGTAGGAGGCACACAGATGAGGCCAGTATACTACAAGGTGTTTGACCAGGGACGCTATATGGGGACATACACCGCCACAGAGTTACAGACAATGCTCCATTGCGGCCGGCAGGTGCCACGAGAGTACGCGGCAGACTGCCGGAGATACCGAGGACGCTATACCTTCGTGCTGGTTAACGATTCCGCGGGATTGAGCCTCCAGGAGTTGGCGGAGGCATGGGACAGTGAACGGCTGCGGATTCTGCGGGCAGCCGGGAGGATTACATAATTTAAGCCGGGGGAATACCCCGGCAAATAAAAACGAAAGCAGAGAACGTATGTACGATTTTAATGGAAAGCGGCGGTCACCCGCCAAGATGATCCCGCCGCTATAATAGTACGTCTGGATATATTATAGACCATCCAGACGGTGAAATGCAACAGGAAATTACTACCAGAAGGAGGGGCTATAATATGGCAGAGCAGGTAAGGGTAGACGAGGTTGTAACCAACATTATGTATGGACTGGCCCAGGTAATCGCTGAGGAGGCCAAGACCGAGCAGGAGCGCATGAACGAGGCCAAGGCAGTGTTATACATGACCCTGAGCCACATGCAGATGTATGTAGAGGAGACAGCGCTTTCCACCAACGTGGATTGTAGCGCGGAATGGGTGCGGTTGTATCTGGCAACCATGGTGATCCGTGGGTGTACTGAAATGACGGTGGAATCGTACCGCCAGGAGTATACGACGTTTTTCCACACACTCAAAAAGGCGATCCCAGACATTACCACGGGAGACATTCGGGGATATCTGGCGCATTGTAAGCTGGTCAGACACAACAAGGATGTGACGATCAATAATAAGACTCGTATGCTGCGGGGACTATTTACATGGCTCACAGAGGAGGACTACATAGACCGTAACCCCATGTTGCGAATTAAGGACAACAAAGTGGAGCACCGCGTCAAGGAGGTATTTTCCGACGAACACATTACAATCATCAAGGACGCGGCGGTACGGTATGGACCCCGTAGTATTGCCATCGTGGACTTTCTCCATCGGACGGGCGTCAGGATATCCGAGATGGTGGCGCTGGATCGTTCAGACATTGATTTCCAGGACAGGCAGTGTATTGTCTATGGCAAGGGACGCAAGGAGCGCCCGGTATACTTTTCAGGTGACGCCGCTGTGCACCTGCGGGATTATCTGGAAAGCCGTACAGACAACAACCCTGCATTGTTCGTAGGAATCCGAAAGCCGTTCAACCGATTGACGGACGACGCAGTAAGGTTGATTCTGCGGGAGATACGCGACATGGATGATCGTCTGGCCGGAATAGCCATCAACCCGCACAAGTGGCGGCGCCAATTCGTCACGGAGCTATTGGAGAAGGACGTGCCGCTGACCTTGGTAGCGGATTTGGCGGGTCACAAGAATTTGAATACCACCAAGGATAATTACGGCAACTACAACAGAAACAAGGCGCGGGAAGCGCATCGGAAATTTGTAACAGGGTAAGGAGGACAAGGTGAAAGAGATTAAGATAACCCGGAAACTGCTGGACGAGTACCGGGACATGAGGAAGAAGCGGACCATTCCAATTTTGGAGATGGAGCTGCGGGAGATGAGAGAAGGGGACAACGGGTTCGGGAATAGCACTATCTTTGACTACCGAGACGGGTTCCCCAGGCCCCAGAGCGTGGTGGGGTTTGATTGGGAACAGTATGAGCGCCGCGAGAAGGCGCTTGAACGTAAGAAGGATGTTTCCAAGGCAGTGGAGAAGTGGATCGAGGAGATCGAGGATGGTCAGACACGGTGCGTGTTTCGCATGTTCTACCGGGATGTTATGGGGTGGGACAAGATAGCGGTCAAGACGGGGTATTCTGACAGCCCGGACTATCCCCGGTTACATATTCGAGATGATCACCTAAAAAAGTGCGGAATGTAAAAAGGTCGATAAAGTCGATAAAGTCGTTGTAGAATATAATTAGGCCAAAGGGTTCAGCCCGGAGGCCGACCCCAATTCCCCATAAGAAGCGGTTGTCGGGTGTAACAGCCCGGTGACCGATTAGAAGCTGACGTTCTCCTGCCTCTTCATAGCTTCATAAATCGGACAGAGTGCAGCTCCCGGGGATACCAACCGGTCCAAGGTATCCGGCCAGACGTTTTCCGAGTTTTAGGGCCCCACGGACGGGGATTAAAACCGGAGCATACCGGGGAGGACCCGGTATTGTTGCGGGATAGAGCAGTAAGGCAGCTCGTCGGGTTCATTCCCCGAAGGTCGGTGGTTCAAATCCACCTCCCGCTACTCGTTAATAGAGGACTTCCACACGGAGGTCCTTTTGTTTACCCATTTTTCAAAACCGCCGGGTGAAACCAAGACCGGCGGACCTCCTTCTACGGAGGGTAGACCAAGATAAGATAGAAGGTGAGTCTAATGGCAAAAGGAAAATACGAATACTGGTTGACGCCTGAAGGCTTGCTGAAGTTGGAGGCATGGGCGCGGGATGGCCTGATAGATGAGCAGATAGCCAAGAATATGGGGATTACTCCATCTACATTATATGAGTGGAAAAAGAATTACTCTGAGATTTCGGAGTCCCTAAAAAAGGGAAAAGAGGTTGTGGATATCCAAGTAGAAAACGCCCTCCTCAAACGGGCATTAGGATACAGTTATAAGGAAATCAAAGAAGAAAAAACTGCGGACGGGAAAAGAGTGACGGTTACAACGAAAGAGGTTGTTCCAGATACTACAGCGCAAATTTTTTGGTTGAAGAATCGGAGGCCGGAACGTTGGAGGGACAAACAGGATATTGAGCATAGTGGACAGATGGGAGGGGTGACGATAATCAATGACATCCCAAGACCAGACACAAGTTAAACTCACATCGTTGATTGCTCCATCGTTTTATGGTTTGCACTGGGATATCAACGAGCATAAACATACACACTATAAGCTTGCAGGGGGGCGAGGTTCCACGAAGTCCTCGTTTATTAGTTTGGAAATTATTTTGGGTATGATGCAGGACCCGATGGCAAATTCGATTGCTATGCGTAAGGTTGGGCGTTTCTTGGAGGAGTCCGTATTTGAACAGTTACGTTGGGCAATAGATGTGCTGGGTATAGCGGACAAATGGAAGGTGAGACTATCCCCATTGGGCCTCACATATATACCGTTTGGTAACCGTATCATTTTCCGCGGAGCTGATGATCCACAAAAAACCAAGTCCGTGAAAATTAAGAATGGATATTTCAAATATATCTGGTTTGAGGAAAGGGCAGAGTTTGACGGGGAAGAGGAGGAACGCACAATACTCCAATCTCTAATGCGAGGAGGCTCTGAGTATTGTGTTTTCTACAGTTGGAATCCTCCCAAGAGTATGAACAGTTGGGTAAACCAGGATGTACTCCAGAGCCGGGATGATACGATAGTGCACCATAGTGATTACCGCACGGTCCCAGAAGATTGGCTTGGTGAACAATTTATCATCGAAGCCGAATCACTTAAAGAAACAAAGCCAAAAGCATATGAGCATGAATATTTGGGAATTGCTACAGGAACCGGTGGCCAGGTATTTGAGAATGTGACGGTAAGGGCAATCACAGAAGAAGAGATGGCTCGATTTGATCGGATTTACCAAGGGCTAGATTTTGGCTTTGGGGCGGACCCAGCAGCATATGAAAAGATGTATTATGACAGGACGCGGAAGCGTCTATTTTTGTTTGGAGAGGTGTATGGGGTTAGGCTGGGGAACACCAAGCTGGCTTCCAAAATCAAAGTATTTAACCCTCTAAACTGTATGATAACTGCTGACAGCGAGGACCCGAGATCCATCGATGCTCTGAATGAATTGGGGTTGAGAGTGGAGGGGGCTAAAAAGGGGCCTGGTTCAGTTGACTTCGGAATGGAATTTTTGTCGGACGAGGTAGAAGAGATTGTGATTGACCAAAAGCGTTGTCCAAATGCTGCCAGGGAATTCACTGGTTACGAGCTGGAGAGGGATAAAAGTGGAAATTTCAAAGGAAGTTATCCAGACAAAGATAATCATACCATAGACGCTGTACGATATGCTTTGGAGAATGTAATGACCAGACGGAAGGCGAAAGTAAGAAAAAAATCCGCTTACGGTTTATATTAAGGAGGTGATGACATGTATGTATACACAATGCCGCGAGACTCGTGGGATGAGCAGGATCCGGACAAGCAGGCCATCCGAACACTGATATCAAAGCATATGCGCGAGGCACGGCGGCTGAAAAAACTTATGAAATATTATGAGGGACAGCACAAGATATTGACAGAGGACCGCAAGAACAAGCTGGTATGCAATCATGCGAAGGATATTAGTGACACGGCAAGCGCCTATTTTATCGGGAACCCGATTAACTATAATAGTGATGATGATATCACGGACCTGATGGTAGCATTTGAGGCTGCCGGGGCGGATGAGGCGGATGGGGACAACGGCTTGGATTTATCTGTGTATGGCCGTTGCTATGAGTATATCTACCCTGTAGAGGGCGAGACATACTTAACGATCAAGAACCTGTCTCCGGAGAATACCTTCATGGTGTACGATGATACCATAGAGCAACGGGAACTATTTGCGGTCTACTATTATGCCAGGAAGGATGATTCAGACAAGGCGCAGACTGTCTATGTGGCCACTGTATTGACACAGCATTATAAATGGGTGCTGAATATCGAAAATATTGACGGCCCGCAGGCTTTACTGGAAGAACCGGTGCCGCACTATTTTGACGAGATACCGGTGGTCGAATACCTGAATAATAAGTTGTCGATTGGTGATTTTGAATTGCAGATACCGCTGATCGACGCATACAATGCGCTAATGAGCGACCGCATCACCGACAAGGAGCAGTTTATTGACGCCATCCTTGCCATCTATGGTGCCATGTTGGGAGATCCGGATGCTGAGGACGAGAATGGTAAGACAGCCAAGGAAAAGGTCAAGGAGGATAAGTTACTGGAACTGCCAAAGGACTCCAAGGCGGAGTATCTTACCCGTACCTTTGATGAGCAGGGGATAGAGGTGCTTAAGAAGGCCATAGAACAGGATATACATAAGTTTAGCCATATTCCATGCATGACAGACGAGGCTTTTGGTGGGAATGTTTCCGGGGTGGCTATGGAGTTCAAACTGCTTGGAATGGAGAACATCACCAAAATCAAAACCAGGTATTACAAAAAAGGCCTGCGGAAACGACTGCGATTATTTAGCGGATGGCTGTCTAAGAGCCGGTCTGTAAATATCAATGTGTCCGGTATCACACCAACGCTTACGCGTGCTATGCCGAAGAACCTACTGGAGATTAGCCAGATTGTTGCAAATCTCTGGGGCAAGGTCAGCAAAAAGACGCTGCTGTCGCAGGTCCCGTTTGTGGATAACGTTGAGGACGAGGTGGCAGCGGTGGAAAAGGAGGCCGAGGAGGCCGCGAAACAGCAGCAGGCCATGTTTGGGCTGGGAAGCAACAGCCCACCACCAGATAATGAGCATAACACAGAATCGGGTGAGGTAGATGAGTAGCGCCACATACTGGGAACGCCGGAAAGCGCAGCGAATGTTTGAGTATATGCAATCTGCGGAGGACACGGCGGACGAGATTGCGCAGTTATACTACAAGGCGTCTGGCTACCTTACCCACCAATCGAATGAGATTTTTGAGAAGTTCTTGGCGAAGCATGGCTTGTCCGTAGCTGACGCCTATCGACTCCTGAATATGCTACAGGATCGAGGATCGCTGGATGATCTGAAAATGGTACTGGATGCAACCAAGGATCGGCAGGTGCACGCGGATCTGCTGGCAGAGCTGGAGGCACCGGCGTACCAAGCGCGGCTGGAACGGCTGAAACAGCTACAGAACGAGCTTGACCGGACCATGGTCACGATATACGGACAGGAAAAGGCCAGAAACGCCACGCATTACGTGGATTTGGGGCGGGAGGCTTATTGCAAGTCCATGTTCGACATTCAGCAGCGAGCGGGCGTGGCGTTCGATTTTACGGGTGTAGACCGGGAGCTGATCGACCGAGTGATGCACAGTAAGTGGTCAGGAACCAACTACAGTAACCGGATCTGGAATAATACGCAAGCACTGGCCCAAGGCTTGAAAGAGGATCTGCTGATCAACCTTGTCACCGGACGAACAGAGCGCGAAGTCGCGGAGGCGATTGCCAATAAGTTCGGTCAGGGAGCCAGTAATGCTCGTCGGCTGGTCAGAACTGAATCTTGCTACCTGGCGAATCAGATGGAAATGCAGAGCTACGAGGCCGCAGGAATCGAAACATACATCTATGTGGCGACGCTGGACCTGCGCACATCGGAGGTGTGCCGGGAACTGGACGGGAAGCGCTTTCCGGTATCCAAGCAGGAACCGGGGAAGAATTGCCCGCCCATGCACCCGTGGTGCAGATCCACAACGATATGCGATATTTCCCCGGCGGAACTGGCCCAGATGAAACGGCGGGCCAGGGACCCGGACACCGGGAAAACCTACACTGTGCCGGCCGATATGACTTATGAACAATGGTACAAAAAATATGCTCCGAAATGAGGGTAATCTACAGCAACGGCCTGGGCGTTGAACGGGCTGGGGCGGAAAGGGTAGAATCATGAGAAAGAAATTTTACCGGGGAGATTATCTTCCCATGCTGTTACAGTTCTTCGCAGAAGGAGACGGCGCCGGGGCCGATGGAGGAAGTGGCGGTGGAACCGGAGACGAAGGCGGAGCAGGTGGAGAGCCGGGAGCGCTCGGAGGAAAAGGCGGGAAGGAAAATCCCCCATCGTTTGATGATCTCTTAAAAAGCGGCCACCAGGCGGAATTTGACCGCCGGGTGCAGAAAGCCATTAATACGGCCCTTACAAAGGAGCAGGAGAAGTGGCAGGCCCTAACCGATGATAAACTCTCCGAAGCGGAAAAGCTGGCGAAGATGAACAAGGAGGAAAAGGCCGATTACCTGCGGCAGAAGCAGGAAAAGAAACTCAAAGACAGGGAAGCGGCGATTACCCGCCGGGAACTGATGGCTGAGGCGAAAAATACCCTGGCAGAAAAGAAACTGCCTGCTGGTCTTGCCGAGGTATTAAACTATGCCGATGCTGACTCTTGTAGTAAATCCATTGAAGCAGTCGAGAAAGCCTTCCAGGAAGCGGTAAAAGCTGCCGTGGAAGAGAAACTGAAAGGCGGCACGCCGCCGAAAAAAGCACCGTCAGGCGAAGAGGATGACCTGGCAAAACAGGTAGAATCTTTGATGATGGGAATCTAAGAAAGGATGAGAAACGATTATGGCAATTAATACATTAGCAACTGCAACATTATTCCAGAACACTCTGGACAAGGTAGCCGTCCGTGAGGCTGTTACCGGCTGGATGGACGCCAACGCCGGACAGGTGATCTATAACGGAGGTTCCGAAGTGAAAATCCCGAAGATGAGCGTCCAGGGCCTCGGGGATTACGACCGGGACAATGGCTACCAGCAGGGCGGCGTCACCCTGGAGTATGAGACCAGGAAGATGACCCAGGATAGAGGCCGTAAATTCCAACTTGACCCTATCGACATCAACGAGAACAATTTTGTAACCACGGCGGCGGCCGTTATGGGAGAATTTCAGCGTGCGTTTGTGGTACCCGAGATTGACGCCTACCGTATTAGCAAAATTGCCACGGAAACCATAGCGGCAAAAAAGGCGGGTATGGTTTCTTATGGCTATACGCCGGGAGCTACGGGTACTTCGGCCCTTCGGAAATTGAAAGAAGGTATCAAGGCTATCCGCGAACTGTATAATGGGCCGCTGGTGATCCACGCCACGCCGGACATGATTATGGAGTTGGAGTTTGAACTGTCCGGAAAGATTAAGAATACTACATTTTCAAAGGGTGGAATCAATACCGCAGTTCCGGCTGTGGATGATGTGCCGATTCTTTCCACTCCGTCCAACCGTATGTACACCGCAATTACGCTTTATGATGGCAAGACTGAGGGCCAGAAGGAGGGTGGATATGTAAAAGGAACCACGGCAAAGGATATCAACTTCTTTATCTGCCCGCGTACTACTCCGATTGCTGTAACTAAACAGGATATCATGCGTATCTTTGACCCTACAATCAATCAGAAGTTAAATGCCTGGCAGATGGATTACCGTCGATTTCATGATATTTGGGTACTGGATAATAAGTTGGACAGTATCTACTTGAATATCAAGGATGCCGAGCTGTCGGCATAGGGGTGAGGATAACTGATGAGGTTAATAAGGGATAATGTAGAGCGGATTGTTGACAGTGAGAACCAGGTTGAAAAGCTCAAACGCCAGGGGTTTAGGGCTGTTGATTTTGAAGCGGATGGAGTGCGTGTATCAAACCAGACGGTTGAGCTTGGGAAGAAGAAAGTTGATGAGCTTAGGGAGCTGGCAGAGAAAAACGGCATTGAAGGAGCAAAAAGCTTGACCAAATCGGAGCTTTTGGCTGTCTTAAAGGATGTGATCTGATTGACAGATGTCGAAAAGCTGAAATTGTTGACCGGGGAGAGCGATGACAAGTTGCTCTCCCTGCTGTTGGAGGACGCGACGGAATTTGTGCTGGCCTACACCGGCCGGTCCCAAATCGTGACCGGTATGGAAAAGACGGTACGGGACCTGGCTGTGATTGCACTGAACCGGATGGGGACAGAGGGCGAGAGCAGCCGCAGCGCCGCCGGAGAATCGTACAGTTTTGAGGACGCACCAAAACAGGTATACGATGTCCTGGACCGGTTCCGGTTGGCCCGGGTGGGAGGTAAAGTCTATGAGGCAAAAACGGAGCAGGCTGCGGAAGTATTATCACCGAGGAGCGATCCCCCAAAAGGATAGCGAGGGCAGCAGCTATATCGAATACGGAGATCCGGTAGCATTTATGGCTGAGGAGTGGGCTGCGGGCGGGAAACTACAAGCGGAAATGTACGGCCAGCGCTTCCCGAATATCCGAAATCTGCGAGTGATGGGAGAATATCGTGAGATGTTCACAACCGGCGGCCCCCTGGGATACCAAATAGAAAATGGTCCATTCTTCCAGTCGGGTGACGGTGTATGTCTATATGTTGGGCCGGGGGGTGAACCAGATTATAAGATTGTTGCGGTATATCCCTACCGGTTGCTGACGCTGGAGGTGGAACACATATGATCCACGGGAGTGAGGAACTGGAACGGAAGCTTGAAGCGTTGGAAGGGATTGCGGACCAGCACATGGAGCGGCTGGTCAGGAACCAGATCAAGCGGATTCAGGCCGAGGCCAAGCTGCTGTGCCCGGTTGAGGGCGGAGAGCTGCGAGACAGTATCCGCACGATGGTGGAGAGGGACGGCGATGTGATCGTTGGAGCCGCTTACACCAACAAGGCGTATGCGGGATATGTGGAGATGGGAACCGGCCCGAAAGGAGAAGCGAATCACTCGGGGATATCCCCCGTAGTAAATCCATCCTACACGCAAAATCCATGGTGGATACATGAAAGCCAGATCGACAAGGGGCTGGCGGAAAAGTATCACTGGTTCTACATCGAAACGGAGGACGGCCGATTCTACCAATGCACTGGACAGCCCGCGCAGCCCTTCATGTACCCAGCCTTAAAAAACAATGAGGATCGGGTGGTCACGAATATGGAAAATGCCCTCAAAAGGGAATTAAGGAAGGTGTGCAGATGATCAACGTAAAAGATGAGGTGTACAAGGCTCTGCTGAAAGTGACGGATAATGTGTCGGACAGTTACCCCAAAGATTGGGCAAAAGAGCCGGCGATCCAATACATGGAAGAGGACAACAAGGTGGTGGAGTACACCGACATGAAAGAGCAGAAAGCCTATGTCAGATACCGCATTGATATCTACCACAGTATGAGCACATCCGCCGCCGCTGTGGCTGTAGACGCTGCCCTCTCCGCCCTGGGCCTGCTGCGGAAGCTGTGTCAGGACGTAGATGACCCGACTGGAAGGAAGCACAAGTTACTGCGGTATGACATGATAATCGATGTGGAGACAGGAGATGTCTATCATGACGCATAAGAAAGGAGATATTAGATGTTAGCGAATGGCGCAAAGCTGGGTTTTAAGAAGTCCGGGGGCGCTTCTTTTACAGACCTCCCTGGTCTGAAAGAGATCCCCGAAATGGGTATCGAACCGGAGAAGGTAGAGAACACCTGCCTGACGGATAAAAACAAGCAGTACGAGAATGGAATTGGGGACCCTGGGGATCTGGTATATAAATTCCGGTACGAAAATACCAAAGAGGATAGCCCCTATAGAGTTATGAGGAAAGCCCAGGATTCCGGCGAGGTGTTGGATTTTCAGGAAACCTTGATCGACGGGACAACGACGGAATTTTCCGGCCAGGTGTCCGTAAAACGTACCGGAGGCGGGGTAAACGGAGTGGTTGAATTTAATTTGTCCATTGCCTTGCAGAGTGAGCTTAAAGTAACAGATCCCGGGACATCCGCGGGTGCATAAGGAGGATATGTTAAATGGAAAAACTGTATGGACTGGACGAAGAGAACGAGCAGATGGACCATGACGAGATGGACGTTGCAGATGATCCCAAACCGAAGCGGAGACCGTTCGCTTACTGGAAAGTGGGAAACAAGGAGTACAAGCTGAAACTGACCACCGCGCAGATTGGGAAGCTGGAGGACAAATACCGTCGGAACCTGATCTCCCTGCTGCTGCTGGGCGGGGAAATTCCTCCCCTGAGCATTATGCTTACCGTGATTCAGGCGGCCGCTGCGCCGTGGAACAGCAACGTCAAGTATAAGCACATCGAGGCCGCGTTTGACCGCTACACGGAGGACGGCGGGACCCAGCTCACCCTCTTCACTGACGTGATCGTTGACGGCATTATGACGGTGAGTGGTTTTTTTACGGCGGATCAGCAGGAGGAGATGGGCGAGAAAGTGAAGGACATCAAGGAGAACATCTAAGGATATCCGATTGGATTGACGAAATGTATACGGCAGCGCTGGACTGTGGTATTCTGCCGAATGAATTTTGGAGCTGTTCGCTTGCGGAGGTCAGGGACCGGATTGAGTCATACGAGCGGACACGACGTCGTGAGGAAAAGCAGAAGATCTTGTATATCAACGATCTGGCTGGGCTGATTGGGGTGTACATGCAGCGGCTATTCGATAAGGACGTGCAGATTCCGCAGCCCTGGGAACAATACCCTGCCCTATTCCAGGCCGAAAAAGCTCGGTATGAAGAGACACACAAGGCCGAAATGCTGGAGAAGGCACGGAACAGCAGGAAAGAATATGCACAGCGCTACAACGAAATGCGCCGGAGGCGGGGCCTCAATTAGGGCGGAAAGGCGGTGAAAAACAACGGGTACAGGAATAACGCTTGAAAAATTGAAGGTCGTGATCGAGGCATACACGAAGCCATACAGGGAAGAGATGGAGAAAGTCCAACAGAAAACCAGCCAGGTCGCGGACCGGGTGAAACGGCAGACGGAGCGTGTCTCAAACAGTTGGAAAAAAGTAGGGCGTGTGATCGCTGCGGTGCTGTCCGTGGCTGCGATTGTGTCGTTCGGCAAATCCTGCCTGAAACTTGGGTCGGACCTTCAGGAGGTCCAAAACGTTGTAGATGTCACCTTCGGGGCGATGTCCGGCAGCGTGGACGAGTTCGCGAAAAATGCTGCGGAGTCGTTCGGGTTGTCGGAAACCATGGCGAAAAAGTACATGGGTACTTACGGAGCTATGGCGAAATCGTTCGGGATTGTGGGGAAGGCCGGATACGATATGTCTGAGGCCATCACGGGCCTCACGGGCGACGTGGCGTCGTTCTATAACCTCTCCCAGGATGAAGCCTACACCAAACTGAAAAGTATCTTCACGGGCGAAACGGAGAGCCTGAAGGACCTCGGCGTGGTTATGACTCAGACCGCCCTCGATCAGTACGCCCTCAATAATGGGTTTGGCCGGACTACGGCCAAAATGACCGAACAGGAAAAGGTCATGCTCCGGTATCAGTTCGTCATGGATCGTCTGTCGGACGCCCAAGGAGATTTTACGCGGACATCGAGTAGCTGGGCTAACCAAGTCCGCATTCTCCAGCTCCGGTTTGAGAGTTTAAAGGCCACAATCGGACAAGGGCTGATCAACGCATTCACACCGGTAATTCAGGTGATCAACACCATATTGGCAAAGCTGGAAACCCTGGCGAGCTATTTCCGGGCATTCACAGTGGCGATCTTTGGGGACGCTTCCGGTGGGGAGACGGCGGCAAGTAGCGCGGCTGGCGCAATGGCGGACGCTGCGGGATCATCCGGGACCGTTGCCGATAATATGGCGGACGCCGCAGAATCGGCAAAGCAGATGGCGAAATCCCTGGCTTCATTCGATGAACTGAACAACCGCACCTCCTCTAAGGGATCAGGAGGTGGTGGAGCTGGTGGCGGTGGTGGTATTCTAGGGGATCTTGACTTAAGCATGGAGAACGTCCAGAAACAGGCGGACTTAATCTCAGATAAGATCATCGACGCCTTTAAGTCTGGGGATTACTATTCTGTCGGCGCATTTATTGGAGCCTCCATCACGGACGCACTCCGGGAGATTAATTGGGACAATGCGTACCAGTCCGCCCATAATTTTGGCAGTGGATTCGCACAGTTCCTGAACGGTCTTATTTCGCCGGAGCTTTTCGGGGAAGTCGGGCAAAGTATTGCAGGGGCGCTTAACACGGCGATTTATGCTGTGCTTTCATTCGGGAAGGATTTTGAGTGGTCGAACTTTGGGCTATCCATTGCCAGCGGGATTAATGGATTTTTCGCTAAATATGATTTTGCGGCGCTTGGTGACACGTTCTCCACATACGCCATAGGGCTGTTGGATACCGTAAGCGCAGCGCTGGAAAAGACAGATTGGGTACAGATTGGAGAGAAGATTGGAGAGTTCCTCGAAAACTTAGATTGGGATACTATTATCGCAAAAGCAGGGAAAGTAGTTGCAGACGCGTTCGTGGCCGCTGTCGGAATGTATATTGGATTGGCAAGTGCTGCGCCAATCGAAACAGGTGTAATTACTGCAATACTGGGCCTGAAATTTACCGGACTGGGAACATCGCTTGCCAAGTCAATCAAAGCGGCATTGTCTGGAGGATTGAACCTTGGAAAGCTTTCTCTACTATTTCAGGGGGTTAATTTCAACACCGCGTCCTTTGTAATGCTTGGGAATGAGCTTATCGATATGTTCGATGAGTTTATTCGCGAGAACTTTGGGGAAAGCGTTTTAAACGCAATGGGTGAGGGAATGCTGGTTGCGGTAAGCGCGGGTATTGGTACATTGTTTGGCGGCCCGATTGGCACCCTTGTGGGCGCGATTATCGGCATTGTTATTGATACAGTACGGGGCGGCGAGTGGGCGACAAAGTTATGGGACACGATCAAGGAGAAACTTTTCAACTTTAGCTTTTCGTCGTCTCTACTGGAAAAAGCAAAAGGCTTTTTCAAAACGGCTTTTTCGTCCAGTAACTTTTTAGAGATCGGATTAAATATCATCGCTGGAATTGGCGCTGGTCTGACGGCTGGGGTGTCCTACTTACTGGAGCCTATTGGCGATCTGTTGACGTGGGTGGTGGAAGGAATATGTTCAGTGTTTGGAATTCATTCACCGGCAAAAGAGATGGAGCCATACGGCGGGTATATCCTGATGGGTATAGTTGAAGGATTCCGAGGAACATTTGGTGAATGGACTGCGGCGCTGAATGATTGGTATAACCAGCATATTGCTCCGTGGTTTACGGCACAAAAATGGTCCGATCTGTATAATACGATCAAAACCAGCATGAAAACCAAGTGGGACGAAACAGTGGCGCAATGGAAAACCGGCATTCAAAGCTGGTGGACTGAGCACGTAGCAAAGTGGTTTACCGCGGAGAAATGGACCTCCGCGTTATCGGGGGTCAAGACTGGGTTTTCGAACGCTTTTACATCAGCCATAGACGCGGTAAAGGCGCTGTGGAATAAATTCGCGGAATGGCTCAACAAGAAGTTAACGTTTGATATCGACCCGATTGAGGTTGCCGGTTTAACCATATATGAGGGTGGGACCGTGCAGCTTGGTAAGATTCCAACGTATGCGACGGGGGGATATCCTGAAACTGGTCAACTGTTCATTGCCAATGAATCCGGCCCGGAAATGGTGGGGCGGATTGGAAATAGAACAGCGGTTGCGAATGGCGATCAGATTACGGATGGTATAGCCTGTGCAGTGATGGTTGCCAACACGGAACAGAATCAACTGCTGCGGGAACAGAATGAGCTTTTGCGTCTGATCCTGTCCAAACCGGGAGTCAATCGAGACGACATAGTGGACCTGTGGAAGTCTGGGGCGGCGGAGTTTCGGCAGCAGACGGGCCGTCAGTTGGGAATGGCGTACTAATTCGTTTACATCCCCTTCTCGATCTGGTATACTTGTGGTAACAGATCAGGAGGGGATATCGTGAGATTAGGATTATTTAAACGTCAAGTGACATCGGAAGAAATATCAGATGAAAAGTCGTGCTACGCCCGAGTGATGGATCTGATGAAAAGTCGTCAATTAAGTGAGGCATACGCAATAATATGCCGCTGGAGAATGATATCTGGCCAACAGGGCTTGGGGATAAACTGGGAGACGGAATTAAGAAAAGGGCTTGATTTAGACGATGATGTGATTTTACGGCAACTTTATGCCGAAAGCTTACCCCCCAAGGTTATAAGTAGCGCAATCTATGCGATTTTGTCAGGAGCCTCTAACCTGGATGTAGCCAAAATGTATTGTGAGATATATCCTGGGGTAAGAGCTGAGATTGAATCGCAGCTACGGTATTTACAGTCAGTGTATTCTACCCTTAAAGCGTTGAAAGATGCTGAGGAAACTGGGGAGAAATATGTGATTTTTACGGCGGATTTAGACTCGCGGACGTGCCCACTGTGTGGTAAGCTGGATGGAAAGAGAATAAAAATATCTGAAGGCGTAATTGGTGTTAATTTACCGCCAATGCATAGCGGGTGTAGATGTACCCTTATCTGCGGAATGGCAGTCTGTGAATTGAAAAAGTTAAAACGACGTATGCGAAATCCGCAGACAAATAAAAGCGAAGTGATTCCGTATATCACTTACACACAATGGAAAAAGAAGTATTTAAATTAATCGACAAAGCACCTGGACACCCGGGTGCTTTTTGATTGCAGAAAAGGGAGGTGAGGCGGTGGCGTTTGAGGGATGGCTGCTGAAAATCAACGGGAGGTTATTCCCGGAAAAATACATTGCCCATGGTTCGTACAGCTCTACACCGAACCAGCAGCAGGACGAGGACTCCTACACTGATTCACTCGGAGAGCTGGTCCGTAATGTCCTGCCACATACCCGGTCAAAAATTGAGTGGACGACACCCATGATCCATCTGGCCGGAAAACAGGAAATGCAGACCTTTTTCCCTGGTGGATCGGGGAGGATAAAAGCCAACGTGGAATACTGGAACGACGAAGATAACGCCTATACAACGGGCGTTTTTTATTTGCCCGATGTCAAGTTTGATTACTACGACGTTGACCCGGAAACCAAGGATATACGGTATAAGCCGATCCGCATAGGGCTGATTGAGTATTAAGGAGGTGATCGCGTGTTAGAGTTCCCGGAGGAGATCAAAGCAAAATTCCGAGATCGGTCAGGCGGGCCGGACAGTGTGAAATATTTGGAGCTGGTGTTTTACGAGTCCGGGATTGACGCGATATACCCCAGCAACACGCTATTCCCTTCAAATGACCTATATCCGGCCGATCCCGGGGAACCATGGTTGACGATAGGCCCGAAACGGATATGCCTTGGATCGTTGACCATGACTGAGAGCCTGTGCAGTGGCAGCGATCTTGTTTGGGGGTCATGCGAGGCTGCCAAGTTTGAGGTGGTAGTGGCGGATATCGAAGATGAGCTGATCGGGCGAGAGTTTACCGCCTACCTGACAGTCGGTGGATATCGGATGGTTTTCGGCATGTACACTGTCACCGCTGTCAAAAAACAGGCGGACCGGACTAAGCGTAAGATCACCGCCTATGATCGTATGGTCCGTTTTGACGTCGATGTGGCGGAGTGGTATGCGGCAACGTACCCGACAGACCAGACAACGCACACGGTAAGGGAGCTGCGGGACAGCTTGTGCGCGTACTGTGGTGTGCAGCAGGCGCACACCGAGCTGATCAATGATGATCTGGTAGTGGGTAAGACCATATCGCCCCAAACCCTGGCCGGACGGGATGTCCTGAAAGCGATCTGCGAGATCAACGGTGTTTTCGGGCATATTGACCGGGCCGGGAAGCTGGTATATGTCAGGCTGCAAGAATCCGGCGTGTACCCCAGCGATACACTATACCCCGGTGACAGCCTGTTCCCACAGGATGGCTGGCTGGACGCGGAAACCCTGGAATATTACAGGACCATCACCCACGAGGATTACATGGTCGCGGGTGTGGATCGGCTCCAGATTCGCATGGAAGAGGGGGACATCGGGGCGACGGCCACGAACGGGCAGGGAGCGAATGGCTATGTGATAGAGGGTAATTTCCTGACTTACGGGCTTTCCAGCGCGCAGCTTACGAAACTTGCCAAGTCCATCCTTGAACAGATCGGGGGCCGGGAGTACCGGCCAGCGAAAATATCCTGTTATGCAATGCCGTGGTTGGAAGTCGGCGACGGGGTGAGGGCGATTACCACAGACGCTAGGATCGTGACCTATGTCCTCAAACGGACCATCAAGGGCATACAGGCCATGCAGGATACAATCGAGTCCAAGGGCAGCCCGCAGCGGTCCGAGGTGGGGACCATCGAGAGTGAGATTGTACAGCTCAAAGGTAAGTCGGCCAGGATCATAAAGACGGTGGAGGAAGTGTCCGCCACGGTGACAGATTTGGAAGCCCAGACCTCCGCGCAGATCAAGGTCGTGTCGGATAAGATCGCGGCTGAGGTCAAGCGCGCAACGGATCAGGACGTGGAGCTGGCCGGCAGCATATCAATACTGGCCGGCCAGATTGAGCAGAAGGTGAGCTATGACAACCTGGTGGCGTCCATCAACCTGGAGGCCAATAAGGCCGGTTCGGTGATTACGTTCAAGGCCGGTCACTTCATCTTTGATGGCGAAAATTTCCGGGTTGACGCTGCCGGAGCCGGTGCTCTGGCAAAAGGAAAATTCACCTGGGATTCTGCGGGGAACCTGGAAGCTACAGGGTTGAAATTGAACGGCACGGCCAATACAAGCACCATCGGGGCCGATGTGATCAACTGCAATCACCTGGAGGTACAAGACGCCCTGGAATGCGGCAGCGGTATGACAGTATCGGGTCCGGCTACATTCAACGGCTACCTGTACGCTAACCGTATAAGCTGCTTTTCTATCTATTCAGAGATGGCGCAATCTACGTGGTCCGACAAACGGTTGAAAAAGGGGATCAAGGATATCGCCCCGGAGACAGCCCGGGAGATCACGCTGGGGCTTAAAAGCGTGGCTTACCGGACAAAGTATAGCGGTACGCGGTCCATGGGCTATGTGGCTCAGGATGTCGTGGAGCTGTTGCACCACCTTGGGTTAGACCTACCACTGACCGACCGGTACAACGGGTATCTGGCGATCCAATACCAGAACATGATCCCGTTGTTAAGTGGGACAGATCAGGCGCAACAAAAGGAGATTGACGATCTAAGGCGAGAGATCAACAAAATTAAGGAGGCCGTGAATGGCAGATAAAACGGAAATAATGGCATACACCCCGGGGGATATCAAAGTAGCAATGAACGTGCTTAACGGGCTCACAACCACGGGTGTGCTGGCCGCGCGGTCAGTCGTCACGCTGGCGACTATTTTGGAGTCCGGGAGAGTTATCGAAATAGACGAGGAGGTAGAAAAAGAAGATGGCGGAATATAACAAGCAATATACACCGACGCTGTGGAAAAACTATCCGTTGACGGATACGTCCATCAATGCATACCGGCTGAACCACCTGGAGGGTGGAGTCAATGAGAACGACAACCGGTTGGTCGCATTGTCTGAGGACAAAGCGGAACAGACTGTAGTCAACAAGATGGTTAAGACGGTGACGCTGAATAAGGCCACCGGAGTTCTGACGGTGACATTGCTCGACGGAACCAAAAGCACCTATGACTTGGACATTGAAAAGGTAGTTGCCAATTTCGACTTGAACAACAACAACGACTTAGTTTTGACGCTGGCCGACGGAACACAAAAGGTTGTTCCGCTGTCAAAATTCGTGGACACCTATACATTCAAAAGTTCCGGGACGATTACGTTCAACACGACCGGAAAGGAAATCACGGCATTCATCCCGGACGGCAGCATAACACTCTCCAAGCTGGAGGCAACTGTGCTTTCTACCATCCGGCAGTACATGCTCGACGCCCAAACTGCAAAAGGACAGGCCGAACAGGCAGCCGAAAATGCTAGGGGATACGCCATAGGCGGCACAGGGTTTGAGGGGGTCAGCGCCCAGCATTTTGCAAATCAGGCGAAACGCTATGCCGTGATCACGGACGAGGCCCCAAAGGATAACGCGCAATACTATGCACAGGACGCCGCCAAGAGCGCCGAGGAGGCTCGGCAGGCGGCAGGGTGCGACGGAACCGCGGCCTCGATCACTGCGACCGATGTCCAGGGCCTTGTGGTTGCTGCTGGCGGAAACAGTAACGTGCAGGCGTTGATCAATGCCGTGGCTGATCAGGTTATCAACCGGTTGGTTGCCAAGAGCCAGATCGTCAACAACGGGCTCTGCACCGAACCCGGAAAATACCCGTTGGATGCAGCCTATGGAAAGACACTGAGGGACTACATTGGCAGATTGCAGGATAGCGTTAATACTATAAATAGTGATTTAGGTAATATTGGAACCAACCTGTCTGATGTTAGCACAGAATTGGCCGCAACAAATACCGACCTTGATCCTCTCAAATCTAACCGTGTTAGCCATATAAACTCAAATGTTCTCAACAAGGTCAATATTGTACTTTGGGACGCTGATACGGCAGATACACCATTTAAGGCTGGTAATACTAACCGTGGTAACGGCTTTTGTATTACCTATAGTTCCGGCGAGCCTTATTCGTGTCAACTTGCTATGGCCGTTGGTGATTCTCATTTATTTACCAGGAACAGTAGTCCAGATGGATGGAGCGGATGGACTACCAAATGATCATTCAGCAGCAACGTATGTGAAATTGACAATACAGTTTTCTCCGATCATCGTAGTGGCTATATTGCACGAGAGAATACCATCCGTACCAAAAGTGCCCCATCCACCCACGCGATCAAATGCGGAGATATGAAAAAATATACCATTGACGGGCTTAATCGATAGGCTGCCAAGCGACAGCGGTGTACCTGCGATTTTGGGTTTCATCATTCCACTTACAAAGCACATGCGCCCTAATCGCAAGCACGAAAAGTTTGTCTCCGATACGCCAGCCGTATTTGCTGTAAATGAAAATGATGAATATGTTGTTAAATCACTATTCAGCCGACGAGAGAATGGCGGCCTTCAGGCGGGCAAGCTCCAGGTTCGCCGCGGCGGCCTCGTCGCTGATGTAGTGGGTGCCGGAAAAATTAATGCAGCCATCGGGCAGCAATGCCATTGCTTCCCATACTGCCTGTGCAGCTTCCAGGGATTGGTAGATCACGTAAGAATTATAGACCATTAGACACCTCCGGGTGTGAGATTATCAGATAGGCCCATTGTAATACCGCGGGCCGAAAAATGCAACCGGAAACCGGGCCTCACAAGGGCCTTATTTTATTGCCCGGCGGGAGCTGGGCGGAAAGGAATTGAACTATGAAAGACACAATGATTTTGAACGACGGAACTGTGATCGAGCTGGAGACTGGGGCCTCCCTGAGAGATATCCGGGTGGTGGCGCCGGATCGTGCGGCTATGGCAGCCATATGGGCCAAGTTGACACCGGAGAATCTGGCCGTGGTCCAGGTCAAGAACGGGGCCGGGCTGGTGGCGGGGAACTATACGGACCTGGTGCTGGATGACGAGACATCCAAGGTGGCCGCCGATGGCACTGTGCTGACCAGTTACCGCCTGCGGCCCAAGACGGACCTGGAGAGGCTGGAGGAGCGTGTGGGAGCGGTTGAAACCGGCCAGGACGTACAGGACGGGGCAATCAATGACATTGCCACGCTTACCGGAGAGATGGCGGGAATGATGGAAGGGGGGAACGCATAATGGGGAGATTTTACGGTCTTAAGATCAGGCGCGGAGAGATGGACCTGGATGATGTACAGGCTTATTGGCGGCCCGCGGTGGAAAAATGGCTGGCGGATAATCCCGCCGATTGATGGAGGGCAGCATGGAGCAGATTATTGAGCATATCACGGCCAACTGGGTTAACTGGTTGTTTGCGGCGCTGTACGGATTCCTGATGATGGGATACCGGCAGATTGTGAAGCGCCAGAAGGAAGAAGCGGACAAAAGCGAGGCATTGCACGACGGAATGCAAGCCCTGCTGCGGGATCGGATCATCCAGGCGTACAACCATTACCAGGATAAGGCATATTGCCCGATATACGGCAAGGAGAACGTCAAGCGTATGTATGACGCATACCACGCTTTGGGTGGCAATGACGTTGCCACAGAGTTGAAAGACAAGCTAATGAAAATGCCGGAGGAACCGGCGGAAAGAGAGGTATAGGCTATGGATTTTGGAATCGCAGGAGTAGCGGCAATTACGGTGATCTGCTATCTGATCGGGATGGGGTGCAAGGCGTCCAGCAAGGTTAAGGACGAGGTGATCCCCGTGGCCTGCGGCGTGGCTGGAGCAGCCCTGGGTGTTGTCGGCATGTACACCATGCCCGGATTCCCGGCGTCCGATGTGGTCAACGCTGTAGCAATCGGTATTGTATCCGGCCTGGCAGCGACCGGCGTCAATCAGATGGTCAAGCAGCTCGGAGGCGGTAAGGCGTAGAAGGAGGTGATCCGACTATCTCCCGCCGGCAGGGTAAGAGCCGGGATAACATATCAACCAACAACTGAAAGGAGAACGACATGGAAGAGATCAAGAAGGAAAAGAGATTACACAGAGATTGCGAACCGCATGACGCGGAACATTGCGACATTAATGATCATGCCGATCTGTCCCCCGCGGATGATGATTGTGGGCATACGGTTCCCGGTCCTGGCCCGGGTGAGGGTAAGCCGCGGTTTGAGGGAGGCGCTCCCATCTGGCAGAACCAGGACCCGGACCACGGCCCTGGCGTAACTGAATAATCGATTGTTCTTTGGCCCTGGGTGATCCCGGGGCCATATTATTTTAGGGAGGTGTGCGCTATGACAGCGCATGAGAGACGGGCGGCAGTGGCCGCCAAGTATGGGACACTGATCGGCCGGAACCTGTACAGCCAGCCGTTGAGGGATTATTGCTTCAGGAAGCACAAGGACGGCAACTACTACAGCGATTGCAGCAGCTCCATCTGCTATACTTACCAGGAGGCTGGGGAGGGCTGGGGGATCACGAATACCGCCGGAATGTATACGTCAAGCAGATTGGAGACGGTGGACGTGCCGATTTCTGATGGGGTTCCGGCGGCGGATTGCTTGCGCCCCGGGGATATGCTGCTGTATGCCGGTAACGACGCCAGCCGCCCCAAACGGATCGGACACGTTGAGATGGTACACAGCATAGACGGTGACCATGTGATCTTGTGCGGTCACGGCAGCGGGCGGCCATCGTACAAGGATATGGCGGGGGGGCGCCGTGTACCATC
>OBXQ01000397.1_pt1 | contig 23679 bp, 18 predicted proteins | sample 1476641 | NCBI WGS metagenome assembly OBXQ01 (sample SAMEA2580174, study PRJEB22360) | human gut metagenome | biome: human gut; feature: human-associated habitat; material: faeces | place: Denmark | collected 2008/2010
GCGCGGTGTACGCCGGGCCTGTCCCGGTACCGCCTGGCCCGCCTGCCCCAGGCACTGGCTGAGGTGGCGGACGCGGGCGTGCCCAGCGTGATGCTCTTCGGCATCCCGGACCACAAGGACGAGTGCGGCACCGGGGCCTGGAGCGAGGACGGCATCATCCAGCGCGCGTTCCGCCTTGCCAAGCGGGAGGTGCCGGACCTGTACTATATCGGCGACGTGTGCATGTGCGAGTACACCTCCCACGGCCACTGCGGCATTTTGGACGGGGAGTACGTGGACAACGACAAGACCCTGGAGTATCTGGCGCGGATCGCCCTGAGCCAGGTTCAGGCAGGGGCGGATATGGTGGCCCCCTCGGATATGATGGACGGCCGGGTGGCCGCGATCCGGGAAAAGCTGGATGAGAACGGCTACTGCACGGTGCCCATCATGTCCTACGCGGCCAAGTACGCCTCCTCCTTTTACGGGCCCTTCCGGGACGCGGCCGGTTCCGCCCCCGCCTTCGGGGACCGCAAGAGCTATCAGATGGATTACCATAACCGGAAGGAGGCCGTGAAGGAGGTGTTCTCCGACCTGGACGAAGGGGCGGACATCATTATGATCAAGCCAGCCCTGTCCTACCTGGACGTGATCCGGGACGCTGCGGAGCAGATCGACGTGCCGGTGGCCGCCTACAGCGTCAGCGGCGAGTACGCCATGGTGAAGGCCGCGGCCAGCCTGGGGTATGTGGACGAGGAGAGCATCATCTGCGAGACGGCCACCAGTATCTACCGGGCGGGAGCCGGGATTCTGCTGACGTATTTCGCCAAGGAACTGGCGAAGTTTATGGACCAGGGGAGGATCGGGTAAATGCGTGTGGGGGGCGGAACTGCTCTGCGTGTCCGCCGCCCGGCGGCTTGTTTTGCATGGCTGCCACCCGGCGGCTTGCTTTGCATGACTGCCACCCGGCGGCTTGTTCATACTGGGGATGGCCCGCCCCTTACGGCGCTTTGCAGCTGAGGTTGTGAAGCGCCGTATTTTTGTGCCGTCCGGAAATGGCGGCGTTGACCCGGGGAAAGTAGAAAAGTCCACAGAATCGTTATTTTTTACACTCCATAACTGCCTCCTCATATGCGATAATAGAAGCAGAAAAAGACGGAGGAGAGACGGATCATGAATTGGATTGCGGACTACATAGACGGTCACGGGGAGGAATTTTGGCAGCGGGCGTTGAAGATTCACGGCTACGCGGAGCTGGCGGGGGAGGAGCGGCAATCGGCGGCGGAGCTTTGCGCCATGCTGGAACAGGCCGGATTTGCAGTGGAACAGGGCCTGGGAAGCCAGCCCACGGCCTTCCGGGCGGTTTACGGAAACGGCGGCCCGGTGATTGGTTTTCTCTGCGAGTATGACGCCCTGCCCAAGCTGAACCAGACGGAGGGAACCTGCTACAACGGGGATGGGACGAGCGGCCACGGCTGCGGTCACAATCTGCTGGGCGTGGGAGCCGCGGCGGCGGCGATGGCCCTGCGGGAGGAGATGGAGAAGCGCGGTCTCTCCGGGACCTTGGTGATATACGGATGCCCGGCGGAGGAGACGCTGTTCGGGAAGACAAAGATGGCGGAGGAAGGGTATTTTAAAGAACTGGACGTTGCGCTGGCCTGGCATCCGGAGGACCATTACTGCTGCGGGGAAGTCTGCCACAAGGCAATGGACTCCATCCGCTTCCGGTTCCACGGCAGGAGCGCCCACGCTTCCGTGTGTCCGGAGCTGGGGCGAAGCGCCCTGGACGGGGCGGAAATGATGAGCGTTGGAGCCAATTATCTGCGGGAGCACGTGCCGGACGGCGTGCGGATTCACTACAGCTATCTGTCCGCAGGGGAAAAGCCCAACGTGGTGCCGGATTTCGCGGAGGTGTGGTATTTTGTGCGGAGCAACCGCCGCAGGATCGTGGACCAGGTGACGGAACGGCTGATCCAGGTGGCCAGGGGAGCCGCCATGATGAGCGGGACGGAAGTAGAGTGGGAATTTCTGGCCCGCGGCAAGGCTACCAGAATCAATACCACCCTTGCGGATCTGGCTTACGGCTGTATGCGGAGGGTTTCGCTGCCGCAGTGGGAGGAGCCGGAGCTGCGGCTGGCGGCCGGTCTTGGGGAGAGTCTGGGGCTTCCGGGGACGATCTGCGGGGAGCTCACTCCGCCGGAGGGCAGGGAGCTCCCCGGCAGCGGTTCCACGGACTTCTCAGCGGTCAGCCAGACGGTTCCCTCGGTGGAGATCAACACGGTCTGTTTCACGCGGGGAACGCCGGGGCACCACTGGGCGGTGACGGCCCAGTCCTGCTCGTCCATCGGCAGGAAAGGGATGCTGTACGCGGCAGGCGTGTTGGCTGAGATGGGAAAAGCTTTATTGGAGGACCCCGGGCTTTTGAGCCGGGCCAGGGAGGAATATCTGACCCGGGCGGAATAGGCGTTTCGGGGCGGGAGGGAATATGCTGAAAAAGCGGCTGTTTATCAGCTATACGGTATTGATCAGCCTGTTTATGATTGTGGTGCTGACGGCGGTGAACCGGGCGGTGTCGGGGACCATCGACACCCAGATGGAGAGCGTGACCCGCGAGGCGGTAGAGGTGGGAGTCCGCGATATCAACAGCCTGTTCAGCGATATGTTTTCTGAGACGCTGAACCTCTGCGTGGACCGGCAGCTGCAGGCTGCGCTCACGGATTTCGCGGACGGAGGCGGCGAAGCCGCCAGCCGGGCGGTTCGGGAGGAGGGAGAGCGGGCCATTTCCGGGCTGCGGCGGAAGCTGACGGTGGAGAAGGTGGGGTTATACCCCGTGCGGGACGGGGAGCTTTACCGGGATGAGGCCGGATATCCCGGCGGCGGCCCGGCCGGCCGGGAAGCAGTCCGCGGATTCCTGGCAGCCCCGGATCTGGCCGGGGAGGAGTGGGTTCGGAAAACCCGGGCCGCGGGAGGAAAGTTTGTGTTGACGGAGAACGAAGGAGCGGACCGGACGTTTCTCAGGCTTTCCAAGGTGATCCTAAGCGACGACCGGGATATGCGGGATCTGGCGCTGCTGGAGGTCAACATCGATGTGCAGATTCTGTCCACCCGTCTGAACCAGATCAGCGTCCAGAAGGGGCTGGTGTACCTTCTGGACGACCAGGGCAGGATTCTTCTGCCCTATTCCCATTACCACCAGGACGGCAATGAGCGGTTCGGGGAAGCGCGCAGCGGGGCGTTTATTGACCGGAACAAGCACATGGTGATTATCCGGCCCATCCACACGGTGGGGTGGCGGGTGGCGGCGGATGTCCCCATGCGAGAGATTCTGGCGGCCGGCTCCGCGCTGCGCGGCCATGTGATGGCGATCAGCGCCGTGGCCATTGCCGCCGTCCTGCTTTTGGCGATTTATTTTTCCACATACATATCCAGGCCGGTCATACACATTTCCCAGGTGATGAACCAGGTGCGGGAGGGGGATTTGGACATCCGCATCGATTCTTCGCGCCAGACCGGTGAGATGAAAACCCTGTACCAGAGCTTCAACTACATGATGGACATGATCGGGGACCTGATCCAGGAGGTATACGTGGCGAAAATCCGGGAAAAGCAGTCGGAGCTGGCGGCGCTTCAAGCGCAGATCAATCCCCATTTTCTCTATAATACCCTGGATTCCATCAACTGGATGGCCATCCGCTACGGAGCCAGGGATATCCAGAAAATGGTAGTTTCCCTGGCCACCATGCTGCGCTATTCCCTGAACAACGGCCAGAATCTCATCGCGGTGCAGGACGAGATCAAACAGGTACAGAGCTACATCAATTTACAGCAGATCCGGTTTGAGAATTGCTTTGAGTCTGAAATCCGCATACAGGAGGAGATGAATAGCTGCATCATCATCAAGCTGCTGCTGCAGCCCCTGGTGGAGAACGCCATCATCCACGGTTTCGACGAGGGACAGTATGAGAACGGCCATCTGACCATTACCGGGGAGATCGAGAGCGGGCACATGGTGTTCCGGGTGATGAACGACGGGCATCAGGCGGACTTGGAAGTGATTCAAAGGATTCTTTATCCGGCGGAGGATGTGAAGCCCAAGAGTTATGGGATCAAAAATGTCAATGACCGGCTGAGGCACCAATACGGGGAGGAGTATACATTGCAGTACCGGATTCAGGGGGACCTGACGGTGGCCGTGATCCGAATCCCGTTGGAAAAAACAGGAGGAGAAGCTTATGGAGGGGGAAATGATTCGGGCGGTGGTCGCAGATGACGAGAAGATCATCCGCGAGGGTATCGCAGAGTGGGTGGATTGGAATAAACTGGGGATTTGCCTTGTGGGCTGCGCCAAAAACGGCGAGGAGGCCCTGGCGGCGGTGCGGGAGCAGCAGGCGGATCTGCTGGTCACGGATATCCGGATGCCCGGCATAAGCGGGCTGGAGCTGGCGGAGCAGCTGGAGCGCGAGGAAAAACCGCCCCTGATTATTCTGATCTCGGGTTACAGCGACTTCGCCTACGCCCAGAAGGCGGTGAAGTTAAAATGCGTGGTGGATTACGTGCTTAAGCCCCTGGAGCTGGAGCAGCTGGAGGCAGTGCTGGCAAAGACCGGGCAGCAGATTTTAAAACGCCGCCACTCCATCCTGGTGCCGCCGGTGGAGCGGACGGAGGAGTCCGCCGGAACCGGGGCGCGTATGGCGGGCATGACCGCCCGGCTGGTGCGCTTTATCAGCGCCGGGGAGGAGAAGGAGACAGCGGAGCGGCTTGGGGAGATCGGGCTTTTCTGGGAGGAGGGCCGCGTGAGCCAGGCCTGGAGAGTCCGCCAATGCTGCGAGATTTTGGTTTCCCTGGAGGGGATTCTCGCCGGATACAACCGGAAGCTGGGGGAGCTGTGCGAAACCGGGCATCCGGCGGAGAAGGTGAAGGCGCTGCCGCCGGAACAGCTTCTGCCGTTTATGGAGCGGGCCGTTATGGGCTGCGTCCGCCTCATCGGAGAGACCAGAAACCGCAGCTGTTCCGCGCTGATCAAATCGGCCCTGGAGGAGATCGACCGGAACTATTTCCGCTCGGAATTTACGCTGCAGACTCTGGCGGAGACGCTGATGGTCTCGCCCAATTATCTGTCCGCCAGATTCAAGGAGGAGACGGGAACCGGGTTTGTGCGTTTCCTCAATGAGAAGCGCATGGAGCGGGCCAAGGGGCTTTTGGCAGACGTGAGCCGGAAAATCTACGAGGTGGCCTGTCAGTGCGGCATCGAAGACGTGCGCTATTTTACCAGGCTGTTCAAGGAGTACGCCGGGATGACGCCGAAGGAGTACCGCGACAAGATCCTGTAAAAAGTCCACAGAAGCGTTGAATTGTGACGTTGTGAACCTGTGACACATGTTCTATAATAAAGATAACAAAAAACAAGGAGGAAGTAGAACATGAGAAAGAGGATTGCGGTACTGTTGGCTGTAGCCATGATGGCCTCCGTGACGGCAGGCTGTTCCGGGGCGGAAGCCAAGGCTCCGGCGGCGGGAACCGAGACAAGCGGGGGACAGACCGGGGAGAACGCCTCCCAGGGGGCGGGGAAATCCGGGGAGAATCCCATCCGGATCGGCGTGGCAGCTCCCATCACGGGCAACAGCGCGGAGTACGGTAAAGGGTTCCAGGTGGCCACCCAGATGGCGGCAGAGGTGGTCAACGCGGCGGGCGGCGTGAAGGGCCGGCCCATCGAGATGGTGGTCAAGGACAGCAAGGGGGACGCCAAGGAGAGCGCGGACGTGGCCAGAATCTTCTGCGAGGAGGAGGACATCGTGGCGGTGATCGGCGATTTCAGCAGCTCCAGCTGTATGGCCAGCGCGCCCATTTACCAGGAGAAGGGTCTGGTTCAGATTTCTCCCAGCGCCTCCCACCCGGATTTCGCCAAGATGGGCGACTACATGTTCGGCGTGGTGGGACGCCAGGACGATGAGGGGCCCTTTATGGCGAAGTACATGGCCAAGAAGTATATCGGAGCCGAGAGCGTTGGGGTAATTTTCATGAACAACGACTGGGGCGTGGTGACCTCAGAGAACTTCAAACAGGCATGTGAGGAGAGCGGTGTCACGGTGACGGCTACCGAGAGCTTTATCGAGGGCGAGAAGGACTTTAACGCCGTGATCAGCAAGGTGCGCCAGACCGATCCGGACGCGCTGTGTCTGATTACCCAGTACAACGAGGCGGCCATCATTTCCAAACAGGTCAAGCAGGCTGGCTGGGACGTGCAGATTATGGGAGCGGGCGCCATGTACTCGGATCAGCTGATTCAGCTGGGCGGAGCCGACGTGGAGGGCCTGATCGCGGAGTCTCCGTTCATCATCGAGGAGAGCGATCCCAAGGCTATGGAGTTCGCAAGGGAGTTTGAGAAGCGAGCCGGCTTCAAGCCCAACATCCAGGCGGCCAGCGCCTACGACACGGCTCTTCTGGTGGCGGATGCCATCGGTCGCGCGGAGGAAGTGTCCAGAAGCGCGGTGCGGGACGCTCTGGCTGCCACGGACAACTTTATGGGCATCACCGGCCCCATCACCTTCACCGAGGACGGGGACGTGCACCGCAAATACCGGGTGATGGCGATTCAGGACGGCAAGTGGGTGGCGCTCACCGGATACGACTACTACGACGAATAAATTCATCCGGCAACCGCAATCGCCCGCAGACTGCGTCAGCGGCCCATTGCAATCAAGCAATCGCCCGCAGACTGCGTCGCGGACCATTGCAATCGTTCAAAAGGCAATGCCAATGCGCCTTGCCTTTTTTGATACCCTAAAATCGGAAAAATTGTAAAAAAGAGGGGAAAATCATGTATCTTTTGGAACAAATTTTAAACGGCGTCTGCCAGGGAATGATCTATGCGCTGATGGCCATCGGCTACAGCACCATCGTGGGCGTGACCGGCCTGGTGACCTTCGCCTACGGCGAGGTGGTGATGATCGGAGCCTTTGCCGCGTACTACTGTTTTGAGTTTTTCGGCGCCCATCTGGTGCCCGCCCTGCTGGCGGGATTTCTCATGGCGGGCCTGGGCGGAGTGGTGATCCACAAGGTCTGCTACGAGCACTTCTTCGACGCGCCCCGCCACATCTCCCTGATCTGCACCATCGGCATGAGCATGCTGCTCAAAAACCTGGCGCAGATTCTGTTCGGCAGCCAGGTGAAAGGGATGCCCACCTTTTTCGGGGGCAGGTTCATTTCCCTTGGGGGAATCCGGATTTCTTTTCTCCAGCTTCTGATCTTCGGTCTGGTGATCGGTCTGTCGGCCGCCCTGAGCATTTTCTTAAACAGAACCAGAACCGGCATGACGCTGCGCAGCGTTTCCCAGGATAAGAAGGCGGCCGCCCTGGTGGGAATCGACGTGGAGCGGTCCACCCTGACCGGAAATGTGCTGGGCTGCGCCCTGGGCGGAGTGGGCGGCGTGCTGCTGGGAATCTACTACGGCACCATCGTCCCCACTATGGGCGGCACGGTGGGAATGAAGGCGTTCAGCGCCTCGGTGCTGGGCGGCCTGACGGATGTGGCCGGGGCCGCAATCGGCGGCCTGCTGATCGGAATCTGTGAAAATATCGGCATTATGTTTATGACCACCGGGCTTCGGGATGCCATCGCCTTTGTGTTTTTGATCCTGGTGCTCCTCGTCAAGCCCCAGGGGCTGTTCGGCCGAAAAGGAGGTATTAAATTATGATGGAATGGATCAAAAACCACCGGAATATGGCCCTGGCGGCGCTGGGCGTCCTGCTGGTCCTGCTGCCGGTGGTGGTGCACAGCAGCTACCTGCTGGGAATTTTAATCCGCATCCTGCTCTACACCATGCTGGCCGGTTCCCTGAACATGATCAACGGCTACTCCGGGCAGATGAACCTGGGCCATGCGGGCCTGTACTGCATCGGCTCCTACACTGCGGGAATCCTGGCCGTGAAATACCAGGTGGGTTTCCTGCCACTGCTGTTCATCAGCGGGTTTGTGACCGCGCTGTTCGGCTTTCTGGTCAGCCTGCCCACCATCAAGCTGGCGGGCGTTTACCTGGCGATTGTGACCATCGGCTTCTCTGAGATCACCCGCCTGGTGGCCTTAAACTGGACCGGGCTGACCGGGGGACCCATGGGGATCAAGGGGATTCCCAGACCGGAGATTTTCGGCCTCAGGCTCTCCGAACCGGTGCATTTTTACTACCTGGCCCTGGTGCTGGCGGTGCTGGTGCTGTTTATGATGCGCCGGGTGGTGAGCTCCCGCATCGGCCGGGCATGGATCGCCATCCGGGAGGATCAGGTTGCGGCTTCCTTTCTGGGGGTGAATACCAGGCGGTTTAAATCCCTGAATTTCAGTTTCGGAGCGTTTATCGCCGGGGTGGCGGGTTGCTTTGCGGCTTACTATTACCAGTTCATTTCCTCGGATATGTTCTCCATGGACGAGGGTTTCAATATTCTGGCCATGGTGATCATCGGCGGTCAGGGCACCCTGATCGGGCCGGTGGCCGGTTCCCTGGTGGTGAACACCATCACCGAGGTGTTCCGCTTCGCGGCGGATTACCGGATGGTGATGTACGCCGTGCTGATCATTGTGATGATGTGGTTCAGGCCCCAGGGGCTGGTGGGCGCGTCCAACAGCGTATTTGCGGTAAAGCGTACCAAGAAAAACGGCAAAAAGGCCGAAAGGAGCGGGACATGACGATATTGGAGACAAAACAGGTCTGTATGTATTTCGGCGGCCTGAAGGCGGTGGAGCAGGTGGATATGCAGGTGGAGAAGGGGGAGATTTTTGGGGTAATCGGACCAAACGGAGCCGGTAAGACCACGTTCTTCAACGTCTGCTCGGGCAATTACGCGGCAACCCACGGGGATGTGTTCTTAAAGGGCGAGGCCATCACGGGGATCCGCCCGGAGCAGATCGCCGCCAAGGGGATGGCCAGGACCTTTCAGAACATCAAGCTGTTCAACAATATGACGGTGCTCGACAACATCAAGATCGGTTTTCACATGCACACCAAAACCCAGCTGTGGGACGCGATTTTCCACACCAGGGCCTACCGGGCCGACGAGGAGTCGGTGGAGCGGCAGGGCATGGAGCTGTTGGAGATGGTGGGGCTGAGCGAATACGCCCTCACCAAGGCGGGCAATCTGGCCTACGGCACCCAGCGGAAGGTGGAGATCGCCAGGGCCCTGGCCATGAAGCCGGACATTCTGCTCTTAGACGAGCCTGCGGCGGGCATGAACCCCAATGAAACCATGCAGCTGCTCAGCTTTGTCAGGATGCTCAATGGCATGGGTTACACCATCGTGGTGATTGAGCACGACATGAAGTTTATTATGAACCTGTGCAACCGCATCATGGTGCTGAACTACGGCAAAAAACTTTTTTCCGGCACGCCGGAGGAAGTGAAGAACAACGACGAAGTGATCGAGGCGTATTTCGGCAAGCCGATTGCCGTTTAAGGGGGGAATGATATGCTGAAAATAGAGAATCTTTCGGTGGATTACGGAAATATCTCCGCGCTTCGGGGCGTCAGCCTGGAGGTGAAGGAGAATCAGATCGTGTCCCTGATCGGGGCCAACGGGGCGGGCAAGACCACCACCCTGATGGCGGTTTCCGGCCTGGCGGCCAAATCGGGCGGCTCCGTTTCCTTCGCAGGGGAAGACATTACCCGGGAGAGAGCCAGCCGGATCGTGCAGCGGGGAATCTGCCACGTGCCCGAGGGGCGGCATATTTTCCCGCGGATGACGGTGGAGGAAAACCTGGTGGCGGGAAGCTTTGGCGACCGGGCGATCTCCAGGGTGAAGGTGAGGGAAAAGGTGGAGGAGATGTACGACCTGTTTCCGCGGCTGAAGGAGCGAAAGAGCCAGCTGGGCGGCACCCTGTCCGGCGGCGAGCAGCAGATGCTGGCCATTGCCAGGGGGTTGATGTTCGACCCCAGGCTGGTCATGTTCGACGAGCCGTCCATGGGCCTTGCGCCCATCGTGGTGGAGGAGATTTTCGGGCTGATCTTAAAGATCAAGGAGATGGGCAAGACTATCCTGCTGATTGAGCAGAACGCCAGCATGGCGCTCCAGATCGCGGATTGGGGGTATGTGCTGGAAACCGGCGAGATCACCCTCCAGGGCGCGGGGCGCGACCTGCTGGCGGACGAGAACGTGAAAAAAGCATATCTGGGTATATAAGGAGGCGGAGATTTTGAGACAGGAACGGAACATGGTGATACTCGGCATGGGTTATCTTATGGAGTACATTTACCCCTGCTACAAACATATGCTGGGGGAGGCCGCCGGGCGGTGTATGGCGGCAGTTACCGCCGACGGGGCGGATCTGGCCAGAAAACGGGAAAAATTTGAGTTTCCGGTCATATTGGACGACAATGCGGGCGCGCTGGAACAGATGGAGCCGGAGATCATCCTCTTTGCGCCGCCGCCCGCGGTGGCTCCGGGGCTGATGGAACAGGTGCTGGCCCCCTATTACCGGAAGGTGCGGGAGCGGGGAGGAAAGCTGCCGGTGCTGTACGCATTTCCCCCAAAACCGGAGGGGCGCGCTTATCTGGAAATGCTGGGAAGCGATATTCTGGTGGCCAATATTCTTCCCAACATGGTGAGCCGCATCGCCGGTGAGCCGCTGGCAGGGGAAGGGCTCACCTATCTGACCTTCCCCGATGAGGGGCCGTGGCCAAAAGAGGAGCGGGACTATCTTTTGGAGTTTTTCTCGCCTCTGGGCGGGTGCATCGAGGTGAAGCCGGCCCACGTGATGCAGATGCTGGCCGGGACGGTCACGGTGCACAATATCTCGGAGATCATTCTCACCGTTTCAGACGCCCTGGAGCGCAGCGGAAGCCCTGTGGATTTCCACCGCATAGCCGGAGCCATGCGGGCCTACCACCAGAAAAAGTGGTCTTACAGCCCTGCCGGGAGCGCGCCCTGCAGGGAGGACGAGGTGGAGGAACCGCTGTTTTTGGCGCTGCGCAAGGTGACATACCACTGGTTCAGGGGAATTTACCGGTTTTATCAGGACGCGGGGATGGATGAGGACACGGCTTCGCGGATTCTTGTCTCCCTGCTGGATCTCCATCTGCACCTGCACCAGAAGGAGGATCGCAGTGTCATTGAAGCCAGTGGAATCCAGCACGCTACCAAGGGCGGGGTGCTGGAAAAGGGCTGTCTGGTCTTTGCAAGGCAGGTGGAGCGGGAGCTGGCCCGGACCTTTGAGCAGTGGCCGGATGTGAACTTGTCCGACGAATGGTGTTCCTGGCTGGAGCAGCAGGCCTATTCCATCACCGCCCAGGTTGCGGATCACAGCAAACATCTGACCGGAGCCGGGGAAGGCCGTTTTGCGGTGGAGCACCATGCGGTGATGTTCGGGCTTTTGGCGCGGGCGGTCCTGGAGGTGTGCGGGGAATCCGGCCGGGAGATCGTGAAGGCGGGAACCAGGCACTACGCCCATGGCCGGGGACACCGGATGCGGCTGCGCTGCCAACGGGACGGCAACCCCACGGACATGATTCATTACATGGCCTACGGGGAGTGGACGCCTGAGCCGGGAACCATGGAAATCAGAACGAGACAGAAGTCGCCGGTGAACAGGACCCTGGTGGTGAAGTGCCCCTGGATGACGGCCTGGAAGAAATACGGCTTGTCGGACTACGCCAGACATTACTGCGATTATGCGGATTTTGCCCTGGTGGAGGGATTTGACGGCGGGCTGGCGCTGGATATGGACAGCTGGATGGCCAGGGGCGATTCGGGCTGCGGTTTTACCTGGAACGGAGCGGATCTAAACGGGGAAAGCGAGGCGGAGATCGCCAGGGTGAAAACCCTGAACCGGAAAGACGGAGTGCTGGACTGGGAGTACCATACCGCCCACATGTATTACGCCTTCTGCCAGGTGTTTGAGAAGCTGCTGGATCCGGAGACCCGGGGAGAGGTGGTGTCCGGGGTCAGGGCGGAGTTTGAGGAGCGGTTCGGGTCAGGCGCCCTGGCGGTGATCGACCGCTTCGCCAGCGTGGATTTCTTTCGCCTGGAGCGGCCTTAGGTTTCGGGTATAAGCCGGATATCGGGTATACAACCGGTGTATAACCGGAAAAAATCGGCATTTGACATACCGTCCGCCAATCGTTATAATAGACAGCGGAGGCCCGGGACGGCCTTCGGCAAATATGGAACAGAATCCAATCAGGAGACGGACGATTATGACATTTACTTACCCCGCGGTGTTCACACCGCATAAAGATGATAAGGGATTCCACGCGGAATTCCCCGACCTGGAGCTCTGCGAGGCGGACGGGCCGGACTTGGAGGACGCCATCGAGGCGGCCCGGGACGCGGCCTACAACTGGCTGAGCCTGGAGTGGGAGGAAGGCGGGGATTTCCCGCAGCAGACCCACGCTGAGGATATGGAGCTGGCAGAAGGGGCGTTTGTGCGGCAGATTATGGTGCGGATCAAGCTGCTGCCGGACAATGACTGAGTGGTTGCCGGGAGTTTTGAACATGGAGTTTATAGGTCCCATTTTACGGGAACCGCAAAGCCGCAGAGGAGCGCAACCTCTGCGGCTTTTTTGTGGGAACGCGTGAAAATGCTCCCCCGCGCCAATTTTCCCGCCGTCTGAACGGTTATCTTTCCAATAAAGGAAATCGTAAGAAAATCTTCCTTGTATTTCCATCCTCCCTATGATATCGTAAGATACAACAACTGTATTAATAAGATTAGTACAGATATGCGCCGGCCGACCATATGGGGCCGGATGAGATGCAGGAGGGAGGTCAAAGATGATTACATTGGATTACAGGGACAGGCGTCCGCTGTATGAGCAGGTGATCGAGCGGTTTCAGGACCTGATGTTTAAGGGCGTGCTGGTACAGGATGAGAAGATGCCCTCCGTGCGCAGCCTGGCCACGGATCTGTCCATCAACCCGAACACCATACAGCGGGCTTACGCTGAGCTGGAGCGCCAGGGATTCATCTATTCCATCAAGGGCAAGGGAAGCTTTGTGGCGGATACGGGACGCATGAAAGCCGGGCGTATCCGGGAGTGGGAGAGGTCCTTCGACGGCCTGGTGGAGGAAGCCGGGCAGCTGGGGATCGGGTGCGAGACCGTGGTGGAACGGGTGCGCCGGAAGTATGAAAAAACCGGGGAACCGGATGGAGAAAGGGGAATGAGTGATGATTCAAGCGGTAAACCTGACAAAACGCTTTGACGATATCGTGGCCGTGGATCACATAAACGCCACCATCAAGGACGGCTGTGTGTTTGGCCTCATCGGCACCAACGGCGCGGGCAAGTCCACGTTCCTGCGGTTGATGAGCGGCGTTCTGAAGCCGGAGGAAGGCCATGTGACCATCGACGGGCACGAGGTGTTCGAGAACACGGAGGCCAAGCGGCGTTTCTTTTATATATCGGATGAGCAGTTCTTTTTCAGCAACGCAACGCCCGAGGAGATGCTGCGCTACTATCAGAAGATCTACCCGCGCTTTGACGAGGCCCGGTTCCATAAGCTTATGGGAAGCTTCGGGCTCAGCGAGAAGCGCAAGATTCACACCTTTTCCAAGGGAATGAAAAAGCAGGTGTCCGTGATCTGCGGAATCTGCGCGGGAACGGATTACCTGTTCTGCGACGAGACCTTCGACGGGCTGGACCCGGTGATGCGCCAGGCGGTAAAGAGCCTGTTCGCCGCCGATATGGCGGACCGGAACTTAACGCCCATCATCGCCTCCCACAACCTGCGGGAGCTGGAGGACATCTGCGACCACGTGGGATTGCTCCACAAGGGCGGCATCCTGCTCTCCAGGGAACTGGACGATATGAAGCTCAATATCCACAAGCTTCAGTGCGTGCTGCAGCCGGGCATGTCCGCAGAGGATCTGGTGGCCCTGGATAAACTGAACGTCGAGCAGCGCGGCAGCCTGATCACATTGGTGGTCCGCGGCACGCGGGAAGAGGTGGAGGCAATTATGGCCTCCTACAACCCGGTATTCTTTGAGTGCATCCCCCTGTCGTTGGAGGAAATCTTTATCAGTGAAACGGAGGTGGCCGGTTATGACATCAAAAAGCTTATTTTTTAAGCTGCTCCGGGAGAACGTTAAGCGCAGGGCCTGGGCCATCGCCCTGGCGGTGCTGGGATTTTTCTTCTCCCTGCCCATCAACCTGGCTCTGACCATGGAAAACGCCATTAAAACCAAATTCTGGCGTTACAACGATTATGAGCAGCTGATTTTCGCGGAGGGCATATCCGAGGCGGAAAAGCTGGCGAAGATTCTGGAGATCAAGACGCAGATCGTGCTGGACTCTGTGAAGTTCGGCAACGGACTCATCGCGTTCCTAATGATTGTGGCCGCCGTGGTGATCGGAGTGTCCAGCTTTTCCTATCTGCACAACCGCAGAAAGGTGGACTTTTACCACAGCATCCCGGTGCGCAGGGAGATTCTCTTCGCCGTGCAGTACGTGGGCGGATTTCTGATCGTGGCGCTGGCTTACCTGGTCAATCTGGGGATTCTCATGGTTGTGAGCTGCGCTTACCAGGTTCCGCTGTCCTCTGTTCTGGGAACGGCCATGGCGGGATGGCTTTTGAACCTGCTGTTCTTCCTGCTCATGTACGCGGTGGTATCCATCGCCATGATCATGACCGGGAACATGCTGGTGGGTATCCTGGGAACCGGCGTGTTTTTCTTCTACATGCCCGGCATGATCACCCTTTTGGTGGGCTATTGCAGTACGTTCTTTGAGACCATTCACTACTATTTCCTGACCGGAGACGGCTCCCCCTTTATGGCAGCCATCAAATGGACGTCCCCGGTAGCCGCGTACATTACGGCCATCGGCTGGAATATGGACAATCAGCTGGGCAAGCACATTCCGGCGCTTTTCATCGCTCTGTTTGCTGCCGTGGCCCTGGCGCTTCTTGCCCTGGAGCTGTACCGCAAGCGCCCCTCCGAGTCGGCGGGAAAGGCGATGGCCTTCAAGTGGAGCATGATGCCCATCCGCGTGCTGCTGGTGTTCGCCTTCGGCATGGGCGGAGCCATGTTCTTCTGGCTGCTCCAGAGCACAATCGTGTGGCTGGTGTTCGGCGCGGTGATGGGAAGCCTGATTTCCCACTGCGTGATCGAGATCATCTACAACTTTGATTTTAAAAAGCTGTTGTCCCACAAGCTCCAGTACGCGGGCTGCCTGGCCTGCGTGCTGTTAGCGGTGATGGCGTTCCGCTTCGACTGGTTCCGCTATGATTCCTATGTGCCGGACGAGGGCAAGGTGGCGGAGGCCGCGGTGGATATCCGTCTGGACAGCGGCTGGGCCAATTTCCTGGAAATTGAACCGAAGGAGGACGGCACCCTGGGGATCACATATTACGATGGGGTGGAGATCCTTCCGGATCACATGCATATCACCAACCTGGCCCCTGTGCTGCGGATCGCCGAGCAGGGCCGGGATGAGGCGTTGGAGCGCCGGGATAAGCAGATGCGGCGCTTTACGGACCACGAAACGGCGGCCGGTTCTTCCAGTTTTATCATAGGCTATGAGGGCGATGGGGAAGAAGGGGAGAGCGGCAGGTATAACACGCGGGTTTCGGTCGTCTATACCTTAAAGAGCGGAAGAAAGGTTTACCGCCAGTACGATCTCTATCTGTCCCAGGTGATGGACGATTACAGCGCCCTGTATGACAGCCCGGAGTACAAGGACGGACTGTATTACCGGGTGATGGATTTACAGCCTTCGGATGTGGCCAAGGTCAGCTATTCGGAGCGGAACAAGCGCGTGAGCGTGAATCCCGACGGAAACAGCGGCTACGGCGACCTGCTCACGGCTTACCAGGCGGATTTGGCGGAGCTGACCACGACGCGGCGCCTGGAGGAGAATCCCATTGGGCAGATCTGGTTTGTGAGCCGCTACGAGTCCGCTTACGCGGAACAGCAGTTCAAACTGTACGAGCAGCGGAACGCGGGCGTAAAAACACGGATGTATAACTACGATCTGGACTCGAGCCAGACCTGGCCGGTGTATCCGTCCTTTAAGCGCACCCTGAGCGCCCTTGAGGCCCACGGCATCCCGGTGGGCGATGTGGTGCCGGATGATGAGATCCGCTCCGTGATGCTGGATATGTCCGGCGTCATGCGGGAGCTGGGACTGCGGGAACTGGAGGAAGAGGAGCTGGCGGCACGCTATCCCCTGTCGGGAGCCGGGGCCACTCTGGTGTTTGAGGAGCCGGAGAACATCCGCCTGCTGATGGACGCCATGGTGGATGAGGAGTGCCTGAGTTTTAACGGGCTGTGCGACGCCCAGGTGGCGGTGTATGTTACCGCGGATACCGCCGCGATGACGGGACGCACCGGCGGTTACCTGCAGACGAACAAAATTACGCCTGAGATCAAGGCATTGTTTAAGGGCACGCCTCTGGAGGAGTACGATCTGACCGGAGAAACGGCGGACGGCGAGATGGCAATGGATGTGCCGGTTATGGCGGAGTCGGTTGTGGTTGACTGACAGGTTTGATTCAGGGGGCTTTTTCCGGAAATGGAAGAGGCCCCCATTTTTGTCAGGATAATAATTGACATTCCGATCAAGGAAAGCTACAATCATATCAACAAGGCGGGCCGCTTAAAAAGAGGCCGGGACCACAGCGCAGTCTGTTCTGCGCGTTTAAGCTGCAGATGAAGGAGAGGATCGGATTATGATATCAGAAAAAATGAAACCATTGGTGAACAACAACTCGGCTATCCGCGCCATGTTCGAGGAGGGCAAGCGTCTGGCATCCATTTACGGGGCGGAGAATGTCTACGACTTCAGTCTGGGCAACCCCAACGTGCCCGCGCCCGCGGCCGTCAACCAGGCTATAAAGGATATTCTGGACGAGGAGGATTCCACCTTTGTCCACGGCTATATGAGCAATTCCGGCTATGAGGATGTGCGCGCAACGGTGGCGGACTCCTTAAACCGCCGCTTCGGCACCCATTTTAACCAGGACAACATTCTGATGACAGTCGGCGCAGCCAGCGGATTAAACATTATTCTCAAGACCATTTTAAATCCCGGGGACGAGGTGATCACCTTTGCGCCCTACTTCGTGGAGTACGGCTCCTATGTGAGAAACTACGACGGCGTTTTGGTGGTGGTTTCCCCCGACACGGAGACCTTCCAGCCCAATCTGGACGAGTTTGAGCAGAAGATCACCCCCAGGACCAAGGGCGTGATCATCAACACCCCCAACAACCCCACCGGTGTGGTGTACTCCGCCGGGACGCTGGAGCGGATGGCGGATATCCTGCGGGCCAAGGAGAAGGAGTACGGCACGGCTATCGTGCTGATCTCCGACGAGCCTTACCGGGAGCTGGCCTACGACGGGGTGGAGGTTCCCTATGTGACCGGATTTTACGACGACACGGTGATCTGCTACTCCTACAGCAAATCCCTGTCCCTTCCCGGCGAGCGAATCGGTTATCTGGTGATCCCGGATGAGCTTAAAGACAGTAAGGAGGTGTTTAACGCCGCCACCATCGCCAACCGGGTGATGGGCTGTGTCAACGCTCCCTCCCTCATGCAGCGGGTGATCAAACGCTGCATTGACGAGCAGGTAAATCTGGAAGCCTACGACAAGAACCGCAACCTGCTCTACAACGGCCTTAAGGATCTGGGCTTTGCGTGCATCAAACCCCAGGGCGCGTTCTATTTGTTTGTGAAATCGCCGGAGGCGGACGAAAAGAAGTTCTGTGAAGCCTGCAAAAAGCATAATGTACTGGTAGTGCCGGGCAGCTCCTTCGCCTGCCCGGGATACGTGCGCATCTCCTACTGCGTGTCCTACGGACAGATTGAGCGCTCCCTGCCTGCCTTTGCGAAGATCGCGGCGGAATACGGCCTGTAACGGACGGATCACAACACAGGAGGACAATTTTATGAGACCATGGGAAGCGAATATCCGCCGGGTAGTGCCTTACGTGCCGGGAGACCAGCCGAAGGGCAGCCGCCTGATCAAACTGAACACCAACGAGAACCCCTATCCCCCCGCGCCGGGGGTGGCAAGGGCTTTGAGGGAAATGGACCCGGAGGCGTTCCGGAAGTATCCGGATCCCTCTTCCTCCTGCCTGGTGGAGGCGCTGTCCGCCCGCTACGGGGTGGACAAGGAGCGCATCTTCGTGGGCGTGGGCTCGGACGATGTGATCGGCATGGCGTTTCTGACCTTTTTCAACTCTGAAAAGCCCGTGCTGTTCCCGGATATCAGCTATTCCTTCTATCCGGTGTGGGCGGACCTTTTCGGGATTTTGCACAAAACTCCCGCCCTGGACGGGGAGTTTAGGATCCGGCCTGAGGACTATTATCAGGAGAACGGCGGCGTGGTGTTCCCCAACCCCAACGCCCCCACGGGCATTTTCATGCCGCTCAATCAGGTGGAGGACATTCTGCGCCACAACCAGGACGTGGTGGTGATCGTGGACGAGGCCTACATCGATTTCGGCGGGATTTCGGCGCTGCCGTTGACGGAGAAATACGAGAACCTGCTGGTGGTACAGACTTTCAGCAAATCCCGGGCAATGGCCGGCATGCGCATCGGTTTTGCCGTGGGACATCCCGATCTGATCCGCGCTCTGAGCGATGTGAAATACTCCTACAACTCCTACACCATGAACCTGCCCTCCCAGATTTTGGGGGCAGAGGCGGTGAAGGACCAGGTATATTTTCAGGAAATTACGTCCAGGATTATAGCGACCAGGGAGCGGGCCAAGGAACGTCTGGGCGAGCTGGGCTTCACCTTTCCGGATTCCATGACGAATTTCCTGTTTGTGACCCATGAGCGGGCCAGCGCAAGGGAATTGTTTGCGGCGCTGAAGCGGGAGCAGATTTACGTGCGCTATTTCGACCAGCCAAGGCTTAACAACAGCCTGCGCATCACCATCGGCACCGACGGGGAGATGGAGGCTCTGTATGCTTTCCTGGAAAATTATCTAAAAACGGTCTGACGGCTGCAGGTCCGGCGGACCGGGAATGGCAGGTGAAGGGAATGGAAGAGAATACAGGATGGAGACATTATCTGAGGCTTGTGCTCAATATTCTGATACCGTTTATGGGGTGGGTGTTCCTGTGCTTTTTGGGGCCGAAGCTTTTGCGGTTTTTTATGCCCTTTGTGATCGGCTGGATCATTGCACTGATCGCCAATCCGCCGGTGCGGTTTCTGGAGCGGCGGCTGAAGTTGGTGCGCAAACACAGCTCCATTCTCATCGTGGTGCTGGTGCTGGCTATGGTGATCGGGCTTTTGTATCTGCTTTTTTCACGGACGGCGGCTGGGATCAGCGCGCTTTTTAAGACGCTTCCACAGCTCTACACCGCGCTGGAGGCGGACGTCAAGACCAATATGGAGGAGATTTCCCACCTGTTCCAGTTTTTCCCGCCCGGCGTGCAGCAGGCGTGGAATCAGCTGACCGCCAATATCGGGGATGCCCTCAGCATGCTGGTGCAGAAGGCCGCCCCGCCCACCATGGAGGCGGCGGGGACTGTGGCCAAGAGTATACCCGGCGCGCTGGTGTATTCTGTGGTGACCATCCTTTCCTCCTATTTCTTTATCGTGGACCGGGACCGGATCATCGCATTCTGGAAGCAGCTTCTGCCGGAATGGTGCACCCGGTATTACCGTTACCTGACCGGGGAGGTCAAACACCTGGTGGGCGGCTATTTCCTGGCCCAGTTCAAGATCATGTTCGTGGTGTGGCTGATCCTGATGGCGGGATTTTTTGTACTGGGTGTGAGTTACGCCCCTGTGCTCAGCTTTTTGATCGCCTTTCTGGACTTTCTGCCCGTGTTCGGCACCGGAACCGCGCTGCTTCCCTGGGGCGTGGTTAAGCTTCTGGCGGGAGAGTACGCCTTTGCGGCGGGGCTGCTTCTGCTGTATGTCCTGACACAGGTGATCCGCCAGCTGGTGCAGCCCAAGCTGGTGGGGGACAGTATGGGATTAAACCCGCTATTCACCCTGATTCTGCTGTTTCTGGGCTTTAAGATCAGCGGCCTGGCCGGAATGATTCTGGCGGTGCCCATCGGTCTGTTCTTTATGAATTTATATAAATACGGGGCATTTGATTCCATGATCCACAGCTTCCTGACGTTGGTGCGGGATATCAATGCGTTCCGAAAAGGAGAATAAGGCCGCGGTTTACGGGTCTGCCCGCGGGCGGGCCGCAGACTGCGGTACAGTGAGGGAGTATTTACCGTGAAGATAGAAAATAGTCTGGATACAGATCAAATCAGAGGGCTGGTGTGGAGGCTGGCATTTCCTTCCATGCTGGCTCAATTTGTGAGCGTGCTTTACAGCATTGTGGACCGTATGTATATCGGCAATATCCCGGGCACAGGCGGCCTGGCGCTGGCCGGAGTGGGCGTCTGCGGCCCCATTGTGACCCTGATCACCTCCTTTGCCAGCTGGATCGGAGTGGGCGGCGCTCCGCTTATGAGCATCCGCCTGGGGCAGAAAAATGAAAAGGGCGCAAGGCAGATTGTGGCCAACTGCTTCTGCCTGCTGTTGGCCATGGCGTTTTTTATCACGGTTCTGGCCTACAGCTTTAAAGATTATCTCCTGACCTGGTTTGGCGCCAGCCCGACGATTTTTCCCTACGCCAACGATTACCTGAGCTGGTATCTGGCGGGCACCGTGTTTGCGCTGATCTCCACCGGAATGTGCCAGTTTATCATCTGCCAGGGGTTTGCCAAGACGGGGATGTTCTCCGTGATCATCGGGGCGGCGGCCAACATCGCCCTGGATCCGGTGTTTATCTTTGTGCTGGGCATGGGCGTCAAGGGAGCGGCCATCGCCACGGTGATCTCCCAGATGGCTTCCTGCGCCTTTGTGCTGTGGTTCCTTCTGGGAAAACGGCCGTTGGTACCCATCACCTTCGGCGGTTACCGTAAGCGTGTGATGAAACAGGTGCTGGTGGTGGGACTTTCCCCCTTCCTGATTATCGCCTCGGACAGCGTGCTGATTATTATGATGAACACCATTATCCAGCGCTACGGCGGGGAATTACAGGGCGACATGCTGTTGACCTGCAATACCATTGTGCAGAGCTTCATGCTGATGATCACCATGCCGCTGGGAGGAATTACCGGTGGAACCCAGACGATTATGGGCTATAATTATGGGGCGGGCAGGCCGGACCGGATCCGCAGGGCGGAGAAGCACGTCCTGCTGCTGGGAATCGCGTTCACCGCGGTTATGTTTCTGATTGCCAATCTGCTGCCCCAGTATTTTGTGCGGATATTTACCCAGGATCCCGAGTATACCAGCATCACCAACTGGGCGATCAGGGTGTACACGCTGTGCATTATTCCGCTGGCGATTGAGTACACGGTGGTAGACGGCTTTACGGGCATGGGAATCGCCAAGGTGGCGGTGAGTCTGTCCATGTTCCGCAAAATGGTCTATATGATTGCGATGCTGGTTCTGCCCGCCGTGGCAGGAGCCCAGAACATCTTTTACGCGGAGCCGATTTCCGACATTGTAGCCTCCATCGCCGCTTCCAGCACATACCTGCTGCTCTCCGGAAAGGTTCTGAAAGACGGGCGCAGGTTCTGACGTATAGCAAACCGTTACATAATTGATAAGGGGATGAAATATGAATATACTGGTAAGCGCCTGTTTGATGGGCGTCAAATGCCGATATAACGGCGGCGGCGAGCTGGTCCCGGGCATCCGGGAGCTCATGGAGCGCTGCCATCCGGTGCCGGTCTGCCCGGAGATCATGGGCGGGCTGGCCACGCCGCGCACGCCTGCGGAACGTCAGGACGGCCGTGTGGTGACACAGGACGGGGAGGACGTGACCGGGGCGTATCTCAGGGGAGCGGAGGAGGCCGTGAGGCTGGCAAAGCTCTTCGGTTGCAGGTACGCGCTGTTAAAGGAGCGCAGCCCCTCCTGCGGAAGCGGCAGGATATACGACGGAACTTTTACGAGAAATTTGATTCCCGGGGACGGTGTGGCAGCTGCCCGCCTCAGGGAGGAGGGACTGACCGTGTACGGCGAGTCCTCCATCGGGCAGTTGCTGAAAGACTTAGAAAGGCAGGTATAGATGAGCGAGGATCAGAAGAAGCTGCAGGATTCCGGTCCGGAACATGAAAAAAAGCCCGTGAGGCGCAGCCGCAGCCGGGAGGCCGCCGCGGCACGCAGGGCGGAGAAGGAGAGGGCGTCGTCGGAGCCGGCTGCGGGCGCTCCAGCCGGGGAGCAGGGCAAAAGCGATAGCGGTTTCCCCAAGAAGCCTGCCGGTGGGAGCCGGGAGAAGAGCCGGACGGCCTGGCTGCCGGCCCTGGCCGGCTTTGTGGGCGTGCTGCTGTGCGCGGGGATTGCATTTTACGTGTACGCCGCCCAGGCATACAAGACCGTATTTTTCCCCAATACGGTGATCAATGGGGCGGATGTGTCCGACCGGACGGTGGATGAGGTGAAGGCCGCGTTCTCAGCCGGTGCCGACCGTTACCGCCTGACCGTTGTGGCAAGAGACGGGAGCGGGGAGGAGATCACGGGACAGGATATCGGCCTGCACACCGTATTTGACGGAGGGCTGGAGAAAATCCTTGAAGCCCAGAATCCGTACCGCTGGGTGTTCCACCTGCGGACCCCCAGGGTTTATCAGATCGGCACTATGCTGAAATGGGATGAGGAGGCGCTGGCCCGGGAGGTAAACGGCCTGGAATGCATGGATGAGAGCGCCATGGTCCGGCCGAGAGACGCCTATCTTTCCGACTACATAGAGGGGCGGGGGTATGAGGTGGTTCCCGAGGAGGAGGGCACGGCTTTGAAGGCGGAGGCGGTTCAGACTGCGGCCTCGGCCGCGGTGCGCAGCCTGGACCCGGAGATCTCCCTGGAGGAGCTTGGATGTTACGAAAAGCCGTCGGTGAGGTCCGATGATCCCGGACTGGCGGCTGAGCGGGACGCCAGAAACCGGTATGTCAACGTGACGGTGACCTACACCTTTGGCGACCGGACGGAAGTTCTAAACGGAAGCCGGACCCATGAATGGCTCACCGGCACGGGAACCGATATCGCCCTGGATGAGGCGCAGATCGCCGAGTATGTTTCGGAGCTGGCCAAAACCTACAATACGGCCTATAAGCCCCGCGCCTTCAAGACCAGCTACGGTCCCACGGTGAATGTCAGCGGCAGCTACGGCTGGCGTATCAACCAGAAGGAGGAGGCGGCCCAGTTAAAGGGCATCCTGGAGGCGGGGGAGAGCGTGACCAGAGAGCCGGTTTACTCCCAGACCGCTGCTGCCCATGGGGACGCGGACTACGGAAATACCTACGCCGAGGTCAATCTGACGGCCCAGCATCTGCTTTTTTACAAGGATGGCAACAAGATTCTGGAGTCCGATTTTGTGTCGGGCAATGTGTCCAGGGGCCACACCACGCCGGCGGGGCTGTACAGCCTTACCTACAAGCAGCGGGATGCGGTGTTAAAGGGCGAGGGCTATGCCAGCCCGGTGAAATACTGGATGCCCTTTAACGGCGGGATCGGTTTCCACGATGCCAGCTGGCGCTCCAGCTTCGGCGGCTCTATCTACAAGACCGGCGGTTCACACGGCTGTGTGAACATGCCCTACGCGGCTGCCAAGGAGCTGTATGAGAACGTGTACGCCGGAATGCCGGTGATCTGCTATAACCTTCCGGGCACGGAGAGCAAGGCGCCCACCAAAGCCTCGGGTAAGCCGCCGGCAGGCGGACAGGCGACGGAGCCCGCCCCAACGGCTCTCCACGGG
>OBXQ01000416.1_pt1 | contig 22159 bp, 28 predicted proteins | sample 1476641 | NCBI WGS metagenome assembly OBXQ01 (sample SAMEA2580174, study PRJEB22360) | human gut metagenome | biome: human gut; feature: human-associated habitat; material: faeces | place: Denmark | collected 2008/2010
ACAGAGCAAGGGTGCCGCTCAATCATCTATTTTGATGATTTTGCGACACCCCCTTCTTTTGCCGCCTTTTCCTGTATAATAAATGACACAGTGAAAGGCTGGAAAATTAGGCATTCAGCATTACCTCTGTTTTTCATAGAGGAAGAAGGAGGAAGATTTTATGTCGAAGACCGAGGCTGCAAAGAAGTTATATGAAGAATGTAAAGATATGGACATAGACGAGACTATGGATTTGGTTTTAAATGCGGAGACAGAAGAAGAACAGGATTTTTTCTCTATGTTAAGTGATTTTATCCTGCAAAGAAAGCAAAAACAAGTAATCGCCCAAAAGAGGTTCTGAATGAATAAATATATTTTATACGCTGGGGTAAATGGGGCAGGAAAGTCAACATTATATAGGACGACTCATTATCAGAATACGATGCCCAGGGTCAATACGGATGAAATATTGAGAGAGTTTGGGGATTGGAGAAATACCGCAGATTTGATGAAAGCAGGCAGAATTGCGGTTGAACGATTAAATGCTTACCTGCAGGCAGGGATTACATTCAATCAGGAGACTACCCTGTGCGGGCATACGATATTGCGTACCATACGCCGTGCGAAACAATCTGGCTATGGGATAGAATTACACTATGTCGGTGTCGATTCTCCAGAGATAGCAAAACAGAGAATTGCGGAACGAGTAAAAATGGGAGGCCATGGAATACCGGACAAGGATGTTGAGAAAAGATACGGAGAAAGTTTGAGCAATCTTCATAAAATTATTGATTTGTGTGATTTGGCGGCATTATATGATAACACAAATGAATTTCGTCGTTTTGCCATATATAAAAATGGGAATATTGCCAGACTATCAAAGAATGTTCCCGAATGGTATATAAGATGGCAGGAAGAATGTTATTAACTCGACATCAATGCCAGAAGCATTAAGCAGGGGTATAGAACCCTTTTACCAATTAGAACCACATGAAAGTAGATTTAATGGATATTTTCACTTATATATTATCGCCATGAAGCCCCAATCATCATCACATATCAAGGAGGTAATGTATATGTCAGCAGAAGTAGAAACTATGTTTTATACCAGACAGAAGCCATGGCACGGTTTAGGAACCATGGTAACAGAAGCGCCTGATTCCAAGTCAGCGCTGGAACTGGCGGGCCTCAACTGGACGGTGATCCAGAAGCCTATTAAGACGCAGGACGGCCTGCCGATTCCCGGCTTTAAAGCCAACATGCGAAATACCGACAACCAGGTTTTAGGAGTTGTCACAGACCGCTATAAGGTCGTACAAAATCAAGACGCCTTCGCCTTTACAGACAAACTGTTGGGCGAGGGCGTTACTTATGAGACAGCGGGATCTCTCCGGGAAGGCCACCGTACCTGGCTGCTCGCCAAGCTGCCCCAGCGCTATATTATCAGCGGGGACGAAATGACGCCCTACCTGGTGTTTATGAACTCTCATGACGGAACCGGCGCAATTAAAGCAGCCATGACACCGATCCGTGTAGTCTGCATGAATACGCTGAATCTGGCATTGTCCACGGCCAAGCGCTCCTGGTCTGCCAACCATACCGGGAATATTGAAGGCAGGCTCCAGGACGCCCGCTATACGCTGCTCTATGCAGACAAGTACATGTCGGAATTGGGAAAGGCCATAGACCGCATGAACAAGATCAAGCTGTTAGACCGGCAGGTATACGAGTATATTGATGCTCTGTTCCCACTGCTGGACGAACCGACAGAACAGCAGAAAAAGAATCTGATGAAAATGAAGGAGAATGTGAAGCTACGCTATTTTGAAGCCCCCGATTTGCAGCATGTAGGTAAGAACGCATATCGCTTTGTCAATGCGGTTTCGGATTTTGCCACGCACGCAAAGCCTCTCAGGGCGCGGAAGAACTACCGGGAAAATCTGTTCGCCAGGACGGTTGACGGCAATGCCATGATCGACAAAGCCTATCAGCTGGTAAGCAATGCCTAGTAAAACATAGTCTGAAAAACAACAAATCGGAGGGAAAAGAATATGCGGAAAATAACACAGGAAGAACAGATCGGAAACATGGCCAAAAGGCCCATTCCAAACTGTATATGAAGGACAGCGAGGCGGCGGTCAGCGACAGCTTCCGTGTGACCTGGGCCGGTGTGGAGACTGGCTGCCTGGATACGAAACGGCTGAAGGCAGAGCGGCCGGGTGTTAATGGAGCGGCAGGATTTGATTGAAGAGTATGTAACGGGGCGGATCGACCAGATAATACGGGAAATAGATCCGAAACGAGTACATGAATATTATGAGGTACAGGAGGCGATTCTGGAAAGCCTGGATCAGGAACATAAGGAAAAGTTCGAAGCCCTGATCGATGATCTGGTGGCATGGGGAGAGGAAGAGTGCAAGGCAGTCTATATAGCTGCATTTTTCGAGGGTCTGCGGCTGGGGCATAAGGTATTTTAATTGTTTCATTGAAAAATGTACATAATAATGATATTATTATATACATAGAGGAGGTGCTGTTATGCCTAATATTATGCCAATTACAGATTTGAGAAAAACCAATGAAATTTCTGATCTCTGCCATAAAAGCCAGGAGCCTGTTTTTATTACAAAAAATGGTTATGGAGATCTGGTGGTAATGAGCATTGAAGCCTATGAGAAGCTGGTTCGCGACATACAGGTTGATGCTGCTATTCTGGAGGCGGAAAAAGAGGTACGGGAAGGTGCAGAGCTGGTGGATGCAAGAGAGGCGCTTGCAAGGCTGAGGAGAAAACATGGGACATAAGTATACAATCAAATTATATCCAAAGGCATATCGGGATTTGGATGGAATTTATCAGTATATTTATGAACACATTCAGATGCCGCAGTATGCGGAAAGTCAGCTTGACCGATTAGAGGCAGGGATATTCAGTCTGGAGGAGTTCCCTCATCGTGGACCGGAACGGAAAAATGGCAGCTATGCCAACCGTGGGTATCGGGAACTCTTTGTAGACAATTATGTAGTGATCTATAAGATCAGAGAACGAAAGCAGCAGGTAGATATTGTTACAGTCCAATATATTAAACGGAATCTGTAGGATAGACTATGGGAAAATTACATAAGCATTGCACAGGAACTTGGAGGATGCCACAAAAGGTATCCTCTATTTTTGTTCTGTTTTGCAAAAAAATGAACAAAGGCTAAAAGATGGTAGTTAATGTAAAAACGAGCTGGAAAAACGGGCAGGGAATCAGGAGAGCCCTGTAAAACTCACAAAGAATATGATTATAGTAGATATGGTAAAGGCTTTGGAGCCGGAGATCAGGCGCGCGCTTCCTGCGGTATTGACGCCGGAGCGGTTTACCAGGATGGCACTGTCGGCTATCAATAACACGCCGGCACTGGCAGAGTGTACGCCGATGTCCTTCATAGCGGCAATGATGAATGCGGTCCAGCTGGGACTGGAGCCTAATACGCCGTTGGGACAGGCGTGTATGATTCCATATAAAAATAAGGGAGTTCTGGAGTGTCAGTTCCAGCTGGGCTATAAGGGAATGATCGATCTGGCTTACAGAACCGGGCAGGTTCAGATGATCCAGGCGCAGATCGTGCGGGAGTATGATTACTTTGAATATCAATATGGCCTTGATCCCAAACTGATTCATCGGCCAGGGGGAGATGGCGACCGTGGTGATATTACCTTTACCTATGGTTTGTTCCGACTTACAAACGGCGGATTCGGATTCGAGGTCAGCAACAAAGCGGATATGGATGCGTTTGCGGCAAAGTATTCCAAGTCCTTTGGAAGCAAGTACAGCCCCTAGACCGAGAATTATGAGGACATGGCTAAAAAGACGGTTATCAAGCGGGCGCTGAAGTATGCGCCGGTATTGGTGGATTTTCGAAAGGCACTTTCTATGGATGAGACCATAAAGACCGAGATTTCGGTAGATATGAGCGAGATTCGCAATGAATGTCTGGAAAATGCAGGAAATAGCGAGGCGGCATAATGGGTGATAAGGCAATCGAAGCATGGTCCGGTCAGGGATGGATTTACAGGAACCCGAAAGCCTTTTACCACACACCAGCTAAAGTCTGCTATGTACCGGATAACGCAGACGGCGCTTACACAGCGAATGATTTTCTAAGACTAAGCCTGGGGCAGCCGGAGATTGCAGAGGAAATGTTTCTGAGTGTGGGCTGGGAGCACCCGGAAACATGGTTGGACGAACAATTCCGTATGGGGGAGCTTGCCATCTGCCTGAACTGTGGTCACATTTACCAGTGTTATATGAGGCTTGCGTGTCCCCATAGCCGGAATACGAAAACGAATAGCGGGGTGATGAAATGATACCTTTAAAGCGAGTTCCCAGCCGTTCGTTTTGTGATTTATCGATTGTGTTCATGGTCCATTTTGGAGACAGGGAAAAGGAAATTTGTACTGCCCTGATCCTGAATGAGCGCATGGCATTTTGGAGTATGACTGTAGATGATCTGTATGATGCGGCAATGAAAAACACTCCCAGGCTGCTGCCGGATACCTTCACAGGGATGGACGAAATGATTCGGAAAATATTTTTGCAAGAAGAATATGATGACATAATTGAAAAAGACGCTGAAGTTGGGCCCTCACTGTTTTATGTTTTGACAAACCAGCTGGGGATTTTTGGGGCCGCCTGCCTGCTCTATCCTGGTGCAGTAAAAAGTATGCCAATGAGCTGAATTGCGATCTGCTGATCCTGCCCTCCAGCGTACACGAGACATTGCTCTTGCCATATGATAAAGATTTGAATGTATATGAGCTCAGGGAGATGGTGCAGGACGTCAACCGTTCAGAAGTAGCGCTGGAAGACAGCTTGTCAGGGCAGGTATATATCTATCAGCGCTCGAAGGATCGTATTTCTATTGCCGCATAAGTGTCAAAAATGGGAAGGTGGTAAAGGAATGAGAAGAAAGGGATTTGTATACATTCGATCAACTGATATGTATCAGACTGAGGAAATCCGGCTCCAGATGGATGAAATTACTGAAGCCTGTCATGAGTGCGGGATCAGGGATATTGTATTTTTTATTGATTATGGCGCAGGCGGGAACCTGCGCTATAATGTTGAATATGCACGTTTGAAAGAAACAATCAGCCATACAGCCAAGAATCAGGCAGTATTTGTTGTCCATAGCATGGATCGATTAACAGAGGATATCTGTGAGTGGCGTGAAGTATTGGCGAATATGCAGCAGATGGGAGCCATATGCTGCTCGGTTAAAAGCGGGTATTTTTCAGACGATGTAGGGCCGCAGCAGGAGTTGGATGAGATTGTGGATTCTATGTATTTGGATGAGGGAGATGAGAAATCGCTTCCTAAATTGCTGATTCTACAGCCATCAAAGGCAGACCGGAACGCCATACTCATGTCAAATGGAAATGAGTGCTATTTGATTCGTGGAAGGGAGATTGGAATGAAGGGCCGTGTCCAATAAGGTATACCTTTCTGAACAGAGTGATTCGGAGAGAAAACGATGTCCAGAAAGGTTCTTATTGCATTTTGAGGTATATCCATAAAGTAATCTATCTTTATGGAATATACTGCAAAAGATAGCTGTGGTAAGCGATCTGGGAATATGGTATGATGGTGGTAGGCAGAAAAAGTGGGAAAGATACTGTTGTGTATGAGGCCCTGAAACGGATCGGTGCTATCTACGGATAATCAGTTATCTGATCTGAAACCAGATGAACGGAAGAAACAGCGGCAGATGATCGTTAACCGGTACTAGATGGGATTGTCCGGGGAGGTTTTATGCGTGGGGAACGCCCATAACAGGAAACTCGGTGAGATGGCCGATCAGGTGATAAACGTATAAGCATTGAGTGGAGTTAAGAGTTGGATGATTGTATGACCGTGAGGGTTCAAGCATCATCTTCCACGGCAGAGTGCGAAAGGCTCAAACCCTTTAGAAATCAAGGTTTGAGCCTTTTTGTATGGGGCGCAGGAGCGCCCGGCCTGTTTTTTCTGTAGTTTACACGGACGCACACGGTTCAGTCCGTTTTTCGATGTATTCAGGGATTTTTGCGGGTTCGATGTCCAGGGCCACGGACAGTTCGCCGTACAGCAGTTTCTGGGCGATCTTGATCACGTCCCGCTGGTTGCCGGACATGGCTTTACCGCTTCGCTTGCCGGAAATGGACTGGCGGGTGATCTCCTTGATCATGGAGCCCAGCTCCAGGCAGTTGCCGGATTTGAGAATCTGTTGGTGAGCTTTGGCCTGCTCCTTGTAGTTGGCATGGGGCTCGCAGGCGATGTCCGGCCAGGACAGGACGAAGCGCTCGGCCTCCTGTTTGGTCATGATCTCTCGCATCAGAACCTTGTCGCTGTCCACCGGGATGTAGATGGTGGTATCATTCTCAAAGCTGGGTGTCAGGGAGTAGTACAGTCTGTCGCTGCCGGAGAAATCCATGCTGGATATGTCGTTTACGCGGCACACGCCTACGGTTCCATAGAATATAAAAGCTCCTTTTTTAAACAAATTCACACCTTTCTGAACGGATGATGTTCCAGTGATTACGCGGGTAATCTAATAATTATAGCATACTTTTGCGCTTATGTAAACCTGTATGCTGAAAATCTTCTGAATTCTTCTGAATTGCCAATTTTGAAGTTAAGTGGTAGACTTACTTTAATCATTGCTCCGTCGGTTGGGCGAAGATTAAAACGGAATGGAACAATATGGATATCAGCTGTATTTTGATGGAGAAATAGTGGGATGGGACGTGTTTTAAAAAAACTGAAATATTTCTGGGATTGCCGGACGTTTGCCAGTCAGCTGACAGCGGTTTTTTTGGTAGTCTTTTTTGTGTTGGTCATCATATTGGGAGGGACAGGCACCTATCTTTTCAGACAAATTCTTGAGTCTAAAATAGAGGAGTCTTTCCGGCAGACATTAAGGCAGACCGGTAAAAATATCGATACCACGCTTTCGATCTATAAGGATTCCATCAGCCAGCTTGCCATAGACAGAGACCTGTTGTGGAATCTGAAAAATCTTGACTTGACGCAAAAAGCGGATATTCGGGAACAGGCGGAAGAACAGCTGGAAGACCGTCTGATGGACTATATGGCCTATCAGTCCGACGTGCGTTTTGTGTCGGTGGAGACAGCGGACGGCGTTATTTACAGCTTTGACAGGACGCAGAACCGTTCGATTTACCGGAATGTATCGGAACTGCACAAGACATATTTTGACCAGGGACTGGTGGAGGCGCGCCAGGGGGTTAAAGGAATCTGGATGCGGACGGAATACCTGGATCGGGTTGGAACCAGGGAATATTATGTGTATACATTCGGCAAGCAGATCTATGACTGGAATATCAACCGATATTTGGGCAGCCTGCTGGTTAGTATTGAGGAGGATCGCCTTGCGGATATATGCGGGGAGGCCCAGATATCAAAGGATCAGAATATAAACAGTTTATTTATTGTAGATTCCGGGCAAAGGATTGTGTCCCACAGTGATAAATCTCTGATTGGCAAAAAAATGTATGAAGCCATTAACTTTGACGGAATGAAGGTGTTTGAGGAAACACTTCCGTCGTCAGGCTGGACCGTTGTCAGCCTTTTAAATCAGGGATATATTTATAATCAGGTGAGAGATGTCCAGAGAATGGTTCTGCTTTCCTGCGCCATGCTGGGGATCGTGGCGGTGGCGATGATCGCGTTTGTCTCGCGGCGTATGACACGGTATGTAAAAAATATCGTTTCCACGATGCGCGAGGTGGAATCAGGCAAGCTTTCCGCTACAGTGGGGGTGAACCGCGATGAGAAAAATGAGTTAAACCTGATTGCCGTCCATTTCAACGCGATGATGGATAAAATAAATGAACAGGTGAAGATGGTAAAAATTGCGGGAGAAAAGGAAAAAGAAGCGGAGATAAGGGCTTTGGAAGCGCAGATTAACCCCCATTTTATCTATAATACGCTGGATTCCATCAACTGGCTTGCAATCGAGAACGGCCAGGATGAAATCAGCAGCATGCTGAGCCAATTTGCACAGATTTTGCGTTATCAGATTCAAAAAAGCAATGGGATCGTTACAATCCAGGAAGAGCTGGGGTATCTGGAAAAATATCTGTTTTTGCAGAAGAAGCGCTTTATGGACAGCTTTGAGTATTTGATTGAGTGCCAGGAAGCGGTTAAAAGCTGCAGAATTCATAAAATGATTTTTCAACCGTTGATCGAGAATTCCATCCTGCACGGATGTGCGAAGCTGGACTACGGCGGGTTTCTTAAAATTCAGATACAGGAGCTGGATGAAACCTATTTGAAGTTTATGATCGTGGATAACGGAGCCGGAATGGAGCCGGAACAGGCGAGGCGGTTGTTTTCGGAGGGCGGCAGCGGCGGTTCTATCGGTATTGCAAATGTGCTGGCGCGTTTGAAGGTTTATTATGGGGAATGTTACTCAATACATGTGGACAGTATGCCCGGAGCAGGTACGTCCATTGAGGTGGTGATTCCAAAGCAGGATAGAAGTGGGGACAGGGATGAAAATACTGATTGTTGAAGATGAAATAAAGACTCTGAACGGCATAGAAGGGTTGATCCGGCAACTGGGAGAACCGTATCATGTGGTCGGAAAAGCGCGTAACGGCCTGGAGGGAATCGAATTGGCGCTGTTAGAGAATCCGGACTTGATTATGACGGATATACGGATGGGGGAGATGGACGGTCTGGAGATGATAAAACAGCTCAATGACCGCAGATTTTCCTGCAAATATCTGATTCTCAGCGGTTATGCGGATTTCCAGTATGCAAGAGAGGCAATGACGCTTGGAAGTGTGGATTATCTCTTAAAGCCCATGACGAAAGATATGCTGAAGGAGGCGCTCTGTAAAATTGACGGGATACTGGAAAATGAAAAAGCCAGTATCCGCGTATCGTCCTTCAGCGCACAGGAATTGTTTGAGCGCGTATTTCTTGCGCCGGAGATCAGCGGTCCCGTGTTCAGGGCGGAGTTTTACAGCCGGTTTGAGGATGCGGAAGAACTCCATCTGCTTTTGGTGAGGGGAGAGAACCGGTTTGTGGACACGGTGAAAAAGCAGATTGTGGAGGGGCTGAGACAGAGCATGGACCCGGATCGGCTGCTGGTTTGCGCACAGAAGGGGAGTCAGGAGATTTATATGCTGATCCGGGGAGGGGAGAGGGAGGCGGTTAAATGCCTGGTGGGCCGGCAGATTTGCCGTCTGTATGAGAAGGGACTGGATGACAAGGTGTTTTCCTTTCACAGCTTTCAGGGAATTGAAAATCTTGAGGATGCTGGAAAACGGGTGAGGGATAATGCAGGATGGAGCCTTACGCTGGGAAGGCGGCAGATCATCAGCGATGAGCGGATCCGCGAGCTGGCGATTCAAAAATTTATTTATCCTTCCGATTTGGAGCAGGCGATCATCCGGAGGATTAACACCGGTGAGTTGGGCGAGATCGAGGATGATATCCGAGCTTTTGTGCGGTTTCTGAACGACAAGACATATGCCTGTGCGGATATCCGGGAGGCATTGGTATGCCTTACGGTGGCCGTTTTATATGCGATCCGCAAGGCCAGTTATGGGGTTTACGAGAATATCAGTCATCTGAACTTAATGGATTGGATTCGGCAGCTCCTTTTTACGGATCATTATATACAGATTATGATGAATGTGCTCATGCAATACCGGCATTACCATGACGGACTGCACCACAACGCCCATCCGCTCGTACAAAAGGCGCTTAGGATTATAGATCAGGGCTACAAAGGAGAGTTGTCTCTGGAAGAAATTGCGGGCAGTCTTAGCGTGACCCCGGAGTATTTGAGCACGCTGTTCATCCGGGAGCTTGGAATCAAATTTACAACGTATTGCACGCAGCGCAGGATCGAGTGCGCCAAGCACCTGCTGGCGGATCCAAACCGGAAAATATATGAGGTTGCCGGAGAAAGCGGCTACGGGGATGTGAAGTATTTTTGCAAGGTCTTTAAAAAGTACACTGGGTTAAGCCCGGGGGAATATCAAAAAAATCAAAGTTAGTTTGCTTTTTTACACCTTTCTTAGATATGTCGGATTTACCGGAGTGAAGGGAGCATGCTATACTAAGGCCATGAGACAGAGAGAAAAGGCCTTGAATCCCTGAAAACAAAAATGATAACCAAGGAGCGGACGATGATGAGGAAAGGTATGATTAGAAAAGCGGCGGCTTTTGCGATGGCTGGCTGCTTAACGGCAGGTTTGGCGGGGTGCTCCGGCGGCTCCCAGAGCGGTTCCGGCGCTGTGGCGGATCAAAGCCAGGCTGCGGGAGAGACAGGCAACACGGCTGAAAAAACAAAAATTACATTTTGGGCGCCGTTCAGCGGCGGGGACGGGGATGTGATGACGGCCATGGTGGATGAATTTAACGAGCAGAGCGCTGACATTGAAGTTGAATTTATGATTTTTAAGGGCGAGGAGTATTACACCAAGCTGTTGGCAGCGATGACTTCGGATTCCGCCCCCACCGTTGCGGTGAATCATATTACCAGAGTGAAGGAATATGTGACGGACGATTTACTGGAGCCGCTTGACGAGCTGGCGGAAGCACAGCAGGTCGATTGGACGGATTTTACACAGAAGCTTCAGGTGGCTTCAATGGTGGACGGCGTTCACTACTGCATGCCCATTGACACACATTTGCTGTTGATGCATTACAATGTGGACGAATTTAAGAATATGGGGCTGCTGGCGGATGATTCCACGGTCGTGGTTCCCAAGGGAGAAGAAGCGTTCTTCGAGTTTTTTGAAAACGTCAAAGCGCAGTTGGACGGAGGAAAAATGGCGATCTCCGGCACTTCAGCCAACGGCCTGCCGATGTATTTGTGGTCCACGCTGCTGGCGCAGTACGGTGGAAGTATCTGCGACGAGACCGGTAAGACGGCTACGCTGAACACGGAGGAGAACAAAAGGGCGCTGAGCACCATGATGAGAATGGTGGATACGGGAATCTGGCCTAAAAACCAGAAAAACGGCGGTGAGCTGTTCACCGGCAGGATTGCAGCCGCTACTATCAACGGAGACTGGGCGATTCCGACGTTTTCCGGTACGGAAGGTCTAAACTTTGTATCCATGCCGTTCCCGCAGATTGGCGAGAAGGAGGGAGTGTACGCCGACTCCCACACGCTGGTGATTCCCAAGAGCGACAGCGTGACGGACAAGGAGAGAGAGTCCGCCATGATATTCATGAAATGGATCACGGACCACACGGCCAAATGGGCCAGCGTAGGCCATATTCCCAGCAGACAGACGGTGATTGATTCGGAGGAGTTTAAGAGCCTTCCGTATATCCCCCAGTACGCAAAGGCAGCTCAGAATGCGTCCTTCTTCCCGCAGGTGTGCGGCGTCGCAGGCATGACAGAGGTTGTTCAGCGTGAGTTGACATCAATGGTCGCAGGAGAACAGGATGTGGAGACTACCGCCGCCAACATGCAGGAACAGTTCCAGAAGATTCTGGATTCCTATAACTGACAAAGCGGCGGCCGGCCGATCATAAGCGTGCCCTATGAGACGCTTGCTGAAAAAAGAATGCTCTTTTCAGGCAGGCGTCTTTTTTGCGCCTTTAATTCAGGCCGGAGCGGGGAAAGGAGAGCGGAACATGAAAAAAGATAAACGAAAATCCGGCTGGAAGGAACACGCCGTCGCCTGGTGTTTTCTTCTGCCGTACATCCTGTTTTTTGCAGGATTTCTGATGTATCCCATTTTAAAGGGCATGAAGCTCAGTCTCTATGATTCCACACTGGGAGGTAAAGAGGTCTTTATCGGACTGGGAAACTATGTGGAGATGTTCCAGGATTCCGGTTTCTGGGAATCCTTGTGGAACACGGTATTTTATGTGTTTATCTCCACTCCGGTTATGGTGGTGGTTGGTTTTATATTCGCACTGTTCATCAATTCAAAAATCAAAGGAATCACTTTTATACGGACCTGCCTGTTTTCACCCTACGTGCTCTCAATGTCCGTGGTGACCGGACTGTGGATCTTTATTTTCCAGCCCTATACCGGTCTGGTGACGAGGCTGACCAGCTGTCTGGGGATCAGTGAGATGTACTGGCTCAACACCAGGGGCTTGGTATGGGTCGCAATTTTAGTAACTACCGTATGGTGGACCGTGGGATTTAATATGATTCTGTTTTTGGCGGGATTGCAGGATGTGCCGGAGGACGTGTACGAGGCCGCCCGCATCGACGGCGCAGGACGGCGCCAGATTCTGTTCGGAATTACGATTCCCATGATGAAAGACTCCATTGCGTTAGTCGTCATGCTTCAGATGATCGCCTCGTTTAAGCTGTTCGGGCAGACTTATCTGATGTCGGGCGGAGGACCGGGAACATCCACCAGAACCATTGTCCATTACATATACGAGACTGGATTCACAAACCGGCATATGGGAAGCGCGGCAGCCATGTCCGTTGCGTTTTTTGCGGTTGTATTGGCTGCAAGCCTGATTCAGAACCGTATATTTTCCAAGGAGGGATAAGCGTGAAAAAAGGAAAGAAAATCAGACTGTCCAAGATTTTTCTGTATCTTCTCATCTACGGCACGGCGCTGCTGTGGCTGTTCCCCGTGGTATGGATGATCGTGTCGTCCTTCAAACCCTACGGAACGCCTGTGAGCATTTTGCAGGAGGTATTTTCCGGAAAGTTTACAGTGGAAAATTACCGTATCATTCTGGAAAAAGCGCCCATTCTCAGGTGGACGTTTAACAGCTTTTTCGTGTCCGCCACGGTTACGCTGTGTACTCTGGTGATCACATCGCTGGCCGCTTATGCGCTCTCAAAGCTGAAATTCAAGGGGAAAGGGGTGGGTTTTCTGCTGATCGCCTCCGGGATGATGATTCCTATGGAATCCATTATTATCCCCCTTTATCAGGCAATGGCTCAGGCAAAGCTTCTCAACACGTATGCGGGCCTGATTTACCCAAGCCTGGCATCTCCCATCGGGGTGTTGATTATGAAACGGTTCTACGACAGCATCCCTGACGACCTGATTGAGGCGGCTGTGCTGGACGGTGCGGGGCCATTTGAGCGGTGGTGGAATATCTGTTTTCCGGTGTCAAAATCCTCCATGGCTGCGGTGGGCATTTTTACATTTACCTCCGCCTGGAACAACTTCCTGTGGCCGTTTCTCTCGATCACATCGGAGAAAATGATGACGCTTCCGGTGGGGATCCCACAGTTTCAGGGGGCGAATTTGTCGGAGTTTACCTTACCGATGACAGCCAGCGTGGTTGCCAGCGTGCCGGCCATTATTGTGTTTATTATATTTCAGAAGCAGATCATTAAAGGCATTGCCATGACAGGCATCAAGGGATAATACTATATAAAAAGGTGGGATAAATCGATGATACAAGTGCAGACAATACCGAGAAATGAATATCCGAGGCCTCAGTTTGTGCGGGAGAGCTGGATGAACTTAAACGGCTGGTGGCAGTTTGACTATGACGACGGGGATGAGGGCGTCCGCGCAAGGTGGTATGGGGAGGCGGAGCTTGGCAGGCGGATCAACGTGCCTTATGTCTACCAGACGAAGCTTTCCGGGATTGGGGAAACGGAGTTCCACCCTATCGTGTGGTATAAGCGGACATTTTGCGTCCGGACGCAGGGGCGGACTTCCAGATGGCTTTTAAATTTCGGAGCGGTTGATTACCAGGCGGAGGTATGGGTAAACGGAGCCTACGCGGGTAAACACCGGGGGGGACACACGTCATTTACATTTGACATTACGGAGCTGATGAAAGACGGGGAGAATACGCTGACGGTGCGGGCTGTGGATGAGCCATTAAATCTGGAACTGCCCAGGGGCAAGCAGTTTTGGAAAGGAAAGTCGGAAAATATTTTTTATACGGGAACCACCGGAATCTGGCAGACGGTATGGCTGGAGGAGGTGCCGGACAACTACGTGCGCAGGCTGTTTATGACCCCGGATATAGATCAGAAATCCGTGAAAATGGAGATATTTGCCGCCAGGCCGGTGGACGGAACCGTCGGCATCCGGATTTCCTACAAGGGGCAGACCATGGTGGAGGATGAGGCGCGGATGTTTAAGGGGAGACTGGTGCGCTCGTTTTTCCTGGATCAGAATATCAATCTGGAATGGGAACATCGGAAATACGAGTGGACGCCGGAAAATCCCGTCTTATTTGACGTGAGTCTGACGTTTGTATCCGGAGACGGCGAAGCGGACCGAATCGATTCCTATTTCGCCATGCGCAAGGTGAGCGTTGAAAACGGAAGGTTTTTATTGAATAATCGGCCCTACTACCAGAAGCTTGTCCTGGATCAAGGATACTGGAAGGATTCACTTTTGACAGCCCCGGCGGATGAGGATTTTGTCAGGGATATCCTTCTGTCCAAGGAGATGGGATTTAATGGGGCCAGAAAGCATCAGAAGGTGGAGGATCCCAGATATCTGTACCATGCGGACCGTATGGGGTTCCTGGTGTGGGCGGAATACTCCAACGCCTATATCTATTCCAGAGAGTACGCAGAGCGTATGATGCCGGAGTGGACGGAGGCGGTTCTGCGGGATTACAACCACCCGTGCATCGTCGCCTGGGTGCCTTTAAATGAATCCTGGGGGGTGGACGGAATTATGTACAACCGGGAGGAACAGGCTCATTCCCAGGCCATGTACTACCTGACAAAGTCCCTGGATCAGACCAGGCTGGTGATCTCCAACGACGGTTGGAACCATACGGTTTCAGATCTTTTGACGATCCACGATTATGAAGGAAAGAAGGAGACACTGCTGAGACGATATCAGTCGAGGGAGCGGATTATAAACGATATGCCGGCAAATCGAACGCTCCTTGCTCACGGATTCACATATGAGAATCAGCCGGTGATTGTGTCGGAATTTGGCGGCATTTCCTTCAAAATGGAAGAGATGGAGGGCTGGGGATATACCAGCATGAAGTCGCCTGAGGAGTACGCCCTCGCCTATGAGGCGGTGGTATCGGCGATGCTTGAGTCGGAGGCGGTGCAGGGCTTTGTCTACACACAGCTCTGCGATGTAGAGCAGGAAACAAACGGCCTTTTGACTTACGGGCGAGAACCTAAGATTCCCCTGGAGACCATACGGCGGATCAATGAAGGAGGGCGGGGATAGTATGGCGGAGGTAATTACAATCGGCGAGACGATGGTGTGTTTTTCGCCGGATTCCCTGTCGCCGCTTCGGTATGTCAACCGCTATCACACGAGAATTGCCGGCGCGGAGAGCAATCTGGCGGTTGGGCTGGCGAAGCTGGGACACAGGGCGGCGTGGATCAGCCGTCTGGGAGATGACGAATTCGGGCGGTACGTGCAGAATGTAGTCCGCGCGGAAGGCGTGGATGCAGAATCCGTCCATTTCGACGTGAAGCGCCCCACCGGGGTCATGTTCAAGGAAAAAAGCTGTGGGGAGACGGCTGTGTATTATTCCCACCAAAAATATTGATTATCTCAAAAAGCCTTGATTTTACGGGCAGTTTCGCAGGGTAACAAGCCGGATTTACTACTCATTTACTACGTTTGAGGAAAGAGCCTTGATATGCGCCCCACTTCCTGCGAGATAAAAGCCCAAAGACACGGCACATCAGCATAAAGCAAATACACGACAACTGAATATCGACCGCAAAGGCGGCGTTTCTCAATCCCTTATCGGGAGAACAGGAACGCCGCTTTTTTTATGCCCTCTGTTACGCAATAGGGGCGAAAAAAGCCTTGATTTATGCGGTTTTGCGGACGCAAAAACCGAGGGGCAAGGGATTTATACCTTATCCCCCCAAAACCGCGTTTCTACTGCGTAACAAATCCACGGCAAAGGAGTGATGAAACAATGGCAGTTTTCCGGGTGGAGCGAAACAAAGGCTATACCGTAATGAGCAACCACCACCTGCGCAACAAGGAGCTGTCCCTAAAGGCAAAGGGGCTTCTGTCGCAAATGCTTTCCCTGCCGGAAGATTGGGACTACACCCTTGCGGGGCTGTCCCTTATCAACCGGGAGAAGATCGACGCTATCCGGGAAGCGGTGCGGGAGCTGGAACGCGCCGGGTATATCGTCCGTTCACGGGAGCGCGACGAAAAAGGACGCTTGCGCGGCGCAGAGTATGTAATCTATGAGCAGCCCCAGACACCTACATTGGATTTACCTACATTGGAAAATCCAACATTGGATAATCCAACATTGGAAAATCCTACGTTGGAAAAACCTACGTTGGAAAATCCAACGCAATTAAATAAAGATATACAAAGAACTGGCTTACCAAATACCCAAAAATCAAATAAAGATTTATCAAGTACCGATTCCATTCCTATCCTTTCCCCTTACCCCTCACCTTTCGGGGGCGCGGCAGAGCCGCAGGAACGGAAAAGAACGGAAGCGAAATCACAGAGCGCGGTTGACGTGTACCGGGAGATCATCATGGACAACATCAGCTATGACGTCCTCATACAGGACAGGAGCCTTGACCGGGACAGGCTGGACGAAATCGTTGACCTCATGCTGGAAACCGTCTGCACGGCGCGAAAGACGATCCGCATTGCCGGGGACGACTACCCCGCAGAGCTGGTGAAGTCAAAGTTTATGAAGCTGGACAGCGAGCATATCCGCTTTGTGCTGGACTGCATGAGCGAGAATACGACCAAAATCCGCAACATCAAACAGTATCTACGGGCGGTGCTTTTCAATGCCCCGTCCACAATCGGCAACTACTACACTTCCCTTGTCGCCCACGATATGGCGAGCGGCAAGCTGTACGGCAAGCCGAAATCCGGCCTGCCCGATTATTCCTACAACGAGGGCGAAAGCCTGTAAAACCAGAAAAGGAGGACACAGACCATGACACAGAAACAGGGAGCCTTGATTTTTGACGAGCGCACAGACCGTTACGACATACGCTTTGACCTTGCAGACTACTACGGCGGGGTGCATTGCGGCGACTGCTTTGACGTATTCGTTGGCGGCAAATGGAAGCCTACCCGCATGGAGATGAACGCGGCGCAGGAATGGTACCTTGTGGGCGTCCGTGCAAAGGACTTGAACGGGCTGCGGGTGCGTATCTGACCGCCGCATAAAAATCCGCAGGGAAAGGAGGACGCGAAATGCAGGACGAGATCAACGAAAAGACCATAGCCCTATACATCAAGACCGGGCGGCTGACCGCCGAAACGCTGCAAAAAGCCATGAAAGCCCTGCTGTCACAGGGAAAGAAGCAGATCGAAAAACCGCCCCACGGGAAGCAGACCCTACGGCAGCTTATGAAGCAGAACACGGGCGTTTCCAACATTGAGATCACCGGGGAGAACATCAAGGCGTTTGAAAGCACGGCGAAAAAGTACGGGATTGACTTTGCGCTGAAAAAGGACGCCACGGAAAGCCCGCCCCGATACCTTGTGTTTTTCAAGGGGCGGGACGCGGACGTGCTGACCGCCGCCTTTAAGGAATTTTCCGCAAAGAAGCTGACGCAGGAGAAAAGACCGTCAATCCGAAAGCTGCTGTCGGCGTTCCGGGACAAGGCAAAACAGAGGGACGCCCAGCGCGTCAAGGAAAAGAACAAGGACAGGGGGCTTGAACGGTGAAGAACATCAACTTGAAAAAATGGATTATCCCAAACCTGCCTTACCTGCTCTTTGTCTACCTCTTTGACAAGGCGGGGCAGGCGTTACGGCTGACGCCGGGCGTGGACGCCAGCGAAAAGCTGCTGCGGCTCTCCGAGGGCTTCACCGCCGCACTTGCTTCCTATGCGCCCAGCTTCCACCCCGCCGATTTACTGATCGGCATTGCCGGGGCGGTGGTTATCCGGCTGATCGTCTACATGAAAGGCAAGAACGCGAAGAAATACCGCAAAAATGTAGAATACGGCTCCGCCCGCTGGGGGACGCCGGAGGACATCAAGCCGTATATCGACCCAACCTTTGAAAACAACGTGCTTCTGACACAGACGGAACGGCTTACCATGTCAAGCCGCCCGAAGCAGCCGAAATACGCAAGGAACAAAAATATCCTTGTGATCGGCGGCTCCGGCAGCGGCAAGACCCGGTTTTTCGTCAAGCCTAATTTAATGCAAATGCACAGCTCCTATGTTGTCACAGACCCCAAGGGCACGGTTTTGATCGAAGTCGGGAAGCTCTTGCAGCGCGGCGGGTACCGTATCAAGGTGCTGAACACGATCAATTTCAAGAAGTCCATGCGGTACAACCCCTTTGCGTATATCCGCAGCGAAAAGGACATCTTGAAGTTAGTCAATACCATAATCGCCAACACCAAGGGCGACGGCGAGAAGTCCGGCGAGGATTTCTGGGTGAAGTCGGAACGGCTCTTTTACAGCGCACTGATCGGCTATATCCACTACGAAGCCCCGGAGGACGAGAAGAACTTTACGACGCTGCTTGAAATGATAAATGCGTCGGAAGCCCGCGAGGACGACCCGGAATTTCAAAGCCCGGTTGACCTCATGTTTGAACGGCTGGAAGAAAAAGACCCAGACCATTTTGCGGTGCGGCAGTACAAGAAATTCCTGCTGTCCGCAGGCAAGACCCGAAGCTCTATCCTCATAAGCTGCGGGGCGCGGCTTGCCCCCTTTGACATCAAGGAGCTGCGCGACCTCATGGAAACCGACGAAATGGAGCTTGACACCATAGGCGACCGCAAGACCGCCCTGTTTGTCATTATCTCCGACACCGACGACACCTTTAACTTTGTCGTTTCAATCCTCTACACCCAGCTTTTCAACCTCTTGTGCGACAAGGCAGATGATGTGTACGGCGGGCGGCTGCCCGTCCATGTGCGCTGCCTGCTGGACGAGTTTGCGAATATCGGGCAGATACCGAAGTTTGAAAAGCTCATAGCCACCATAAGGAGCCGGGAAATCTCCGCGTCCATCATCTTGCAGAGCCAGTCCCAGCTAAAGGCGATTTACAAGGACAACGCCGATACCATCGTCGGCAACTGCGACACAACGCTTTTCCTTGGCGGCAAGGAGAAAACCACCCTCAAAGAAATATCGGAAATCTTGGGGAAAGAAACGATTGACAGCTTCAACACGGGCGAGAGCCGGGGGCGCGAGGTTTCCCACAGCTTGAATTACCAGAAGTTAGGCAAGGAGCTTATGACGCAGGACGAGATCGCGGTCATGGACGGCGGGAAATGTATCTTGCAGGTGCGCGGGGTGCGCCCGTTCTTTTCGGACAAATTCGACATCACGAAGCACCCGAAGTACAAGTACCTGTCCGACGCAGACCCGAAAAACGCCTTTGACATGGAGAAGTACATCAAGCGCCGCCCGCCCATTGTGAAGCCCGACGAAGCCTTTGACTATTACGAAATCGACGGGGACAGTTTACAGGAGGACACGGACAATGAATAGCCGCCCCAAAAGGGAAAGCCCGCGTTTTACCGTGTTCGTCAATCCGGCGTGGGCTGAAAAGAAGCGCAGGGAAGCACAGCGGCAGGCTGAAATCAAGAAATTCATTGCGGCCTGCGAAGCACTTTACAGGAAGAATACAGGGGGACGCTGACAGTGAATAAGCGTATCAGAAAGAAAAAGGCAAAGCAGCGGCTTATCCGCATATTGCCGGAGCTGATCGAAGCCGCCGAAGAAATGGAACGGGAACGGCAGGCTGCAATCCGGCGGGCGGCAGATGTGTATATCAAATTCATAGAGCAGAAACGGGCGCAGCGGGACGGTTGACCTGTCCGCGCCCTTTCCTTTTCCAGACGAAGAAAGGAGGTATTTCAATCCGAAACGTAAACACCGGCTACATGGTACGCGCCCCTACCGGGCAGGCAGCATAAACCCATGAGCCTACAACTGAATACCGCTGCGTCGCAGGAATGAGCGCGGCGCGGGGACTTACGACCGCGGCAGTTACCAAAACTGGCCGCCGTTTTTTTTGCCCTTTTCGGGCAGCCGCACAGACGGCAGAAAGGAGATTTTTTATGGCATTTTTCAATTCGGCAGTCGGAGTTTTGCAGACCCTTGTGATCGCGCTGGGCGCGGGTCTTGGTATCTGGGGCGTCATCAACCTGCTTGAGGGCTACGGCAACGACAACCCCGGCGCAAAGAGCCAGGGCATGAAGCAGCTCATGGCGGGCGGCGGCGTTGCGCTGATCGGTGCTACCCTTGTACCCCTGCTTTCCGGGCTTTTCGGTTAAGCCGGGCAGGTAGCCGCCTATGCAGAGCATACTTGACGCGATTAACGAATGGATAAAGGGAATCCTGATCGGAGCCATTAACGGGAATCTGTCAACTATGTTCGGGGACGTAAACGAAAAGGTAGGCACCATAGCCGCCGAGGTGGGCAAGACCCCGCAGGCGTGGAACGCGGGCATTTTCTCCATGATACGGACGCTATCGGAGAATGTGATCGTCCCGATTGCGGGGCTTGTCATAACCTATGTGCTATGCTATGAGCTAATCAGCATGGTAACGGAAAAGAACAATATGCACGACGTTGATACGTCCATGTTCTTTAAGTGGTTTTTCAAGGCGTGGGTGGCGGTGTATATCGTCACCCACACCTTTGACATCACTATGGCGGTGTTCGATATGGCGCAGCACGTCGTTTCCGGCGCGGCGGGCGTGATCGGCGGCAATACGAGCATAGACGTAAACGCCGCCCTGTCGTCCATGCAGGCCGGGCTTGACGGCATGGAAATCCCCGAACTGCTCCTGCTTGTCATGGAAACAAGCCTTGTGAGCCTGTGCATGAAAATCATGTCCGTGCTGATAACCGTTATCCTCTATGGCAGAATGATTGAGATTTACCTTTACTGTTCGGTATCGCCTATCCCATTTGCGACAATGACAAACCGGGAATGGGGGCAGATCGGGAACAACTACCTAAAGAGCCTGTTTGCTATCGGCTTCCAAGGCTTTTTAATCATGGTGTGCGTCGGCATTTACGCCGTCCTTGTAAACAGCATGATCGTCGCGGACAACCTGCACAGCGCGATATTCTCCCTTGCAGCCTACACCGTGATACTCTGCTTTTCCCTGTTCAAATCCGGCTCCCTTGCGAAATCCATTTTTTCCGCGCACTGACGCGGGGCATATCCGCCGGGAAAGGAGGTTTTTTCTATGGCGTATGTACCCGTACCCAAAGACTTATCCAAAATCAAAACAAAGGTCGCTTTCAACCTTACAAAGCGGCAGATCATATTTTTTGCGGCAGCCCTTGTGACAGGATTGCCGCTTTTTTTCCTGCTCAAAGGCAGCATAGGGACAAGCCCTGCGGCTTTCGTGATGATACTTGTCATGCTGCCCTGCTTCCTCTTTGCCATGTATGAGAAGCACGGGCAGCCCCTTGAAACCGTGTTGAAAAACGTGGTGGAAACAAAGTTTATCCGGCCAAAGGAGCGCCCCTACCAGACAGAAAACTTTTACGCCGTCATAGAGCGGCAGAGAAAACTTGAAAAGGAGGTATCTGCGATTGCCAAAGGAACAGACAAAAAAGACGCCCGGCGCGGCAGGCGCAAAGCCTAAACGGAAGCTGACCCGCGCCGAGAAAAAGCAGATCGCCGCCGTCATACGGGCGGCAAAGGGGGACGGCAAGGCGCACAGCGCCCAAAAGACAATCCCCTACCTTACCATGTACCCGGACGGCATTTGCCGGGTGACGGAGAAGAAATACAGCAAATCCCTTTCCTTTGAGGACATCAACTACCAGCTTGCGCAGGCCGACGACAAGACCGCCATCTTTGAGAACTGGTGCGACTTCCTCAACTACTTTGACGCTTCCGTTTCCGTGCAGCTCTCTTTCATCAACCAAGGGACGCAGCGGGGCGAAGCGGAAAAGGCAATCGACATTCCGGCGCGGGACGACGCTTTCAACTCTATCCGCGCCGAGTACGCGGATATGCTGAAAAACCAACTTGCAAAGGGCAATAACGGGCTTGTCAAGGCGAAGTACATCACCTTTTCCGTGGAAGCGGACAACCTTGCGGCGGCAAAGTCCCGGCTTGCCCGTATCGAAACCGACGTACTCAACAATTTTAAGGTGCTGGGGGTATCGGCACACCCCATGACGGGCTATGAACGCTTACAGACCCTGCACGGCGTTTTCCACCCGGAGGGCGAGCCGTTCTCCTTTGACTTTTCGTGGCTTTGCCCGCCCGGGCTCACCACAAAGAACCTCATTTCCTCGATC
>OBXQ01000425.1_pt1 | contig 21803 bp, 18 predicted proteins | sample 1476641 | NCBI WGS metagenome assembly OBXQ01 (sample SAMEA2580174, study PRJEB22360) | human gut metagenome | biome: human gut; feature: human-associated habitat; material: faeces | place: Denmark | collected 2008/2010
TACCGGGCGGATTCCGGACTTGCACCGGTTAGAAACGTGCGCCGCCGGGCACACATCGAAAACGCCTGGAAGGCGCGGCCTTCCAGGCGTTTTTTGTATGGGGTGTGTCTATTCCCTGTTTTCAATGGTTTCCACATTCTCCGCCTGAACCGGATCACCGGCACAGCCCTTTATGTCCACGTTCTTCAGCGTCAGGAGGCGGACGTTCCTTGCCACAATACCGGCCTTTGCCATGGGTTCCAGGCCGTCCATCATAGCGGGGATCTCAGGCTGTACCCGGGGGGCGTAGGAGACAGAAATATTTTCAAATATCAGGTGACCGATCTTTTGCTCCGGAAGTCCGTAGGCGCATACGGCGGCGTAGTGGGCGTTTTCAGCGTGGATGTCTTTAAAGCTCAGCTCCTGGATGCTGGGGGTGCGCTCGTCCACCGGCAGAGGCTCTTTGCTCTGAACGTATTCCGTTCTCCCGTCCGGATCGCAGAAGTAAAAGCAGTTGACCACAAAGGGGGTGAGAACGCCGTCCATCCGTATGTTCTCAAAGGCGACCCGGTCCACTACGCAGTCCTCCCCGCGGCCCCTCCTGGTTTTGATGCGCAGCCCGCGGTCCGTGTCCTTAAATATGCAGTCCCGGACAGTCAGATCCCGCACTCCCGCGCCGATCTCCGAGCCGATCACCACGCTGCCGTGGCCGTCGTTCATGGAACATTGGCGTATGGTGATATGCTCGCTGGGCGTCCTGTAGGTCTTTCCCATGTAGATTTTCCCCGACTTGACGGCGATACAGTCGTCCCCCACGGAGAAATGGATGCCCGCCAGCTCCACCTGGCGGCAGCTTTCCGGGTCCAGACCGTCGGTGTTGTGGGAATCCTTGGGCGCCAGCACATTGAGGCCAAGGAAACGCAGATGATTGGAAAAATATGGATGTATAGTCCAGCTGGGCGAGTTTTTGACGGTCAGGCCCACCAGGGAAATGTTCTCGCACCCGTTCAGGAACACGGCTCTCGGCCTCCAGGCGATCTTCATCTCCTTGCAGTTATGCCACCAGTTTTCGTGGCTGGCATTGCCGTTTAAGGTTCCCTCACCGTAGATGTTTACATTTTTCACGTGGACGCCCGTGATCAGGCCGCAGAACATTTTCTGGGGATCCCCCTCCCATGTGCCCAGGCAGTAATCCCCGGTTTGGTCGGTATAGGGCACCATGCCGGGGTAGAAGGGAAAACGCTCCCGGTCGGTGACGGCGGAGAGCTCCGCCCCTTTCTCCAGTTCCAGGTTGATCCCGTCCTTTAAGAACAGGCAGACGAAGGAGTAGCGGCCCGCCGGGATCAGGACGCGGCCCTGGGGCGGGCAGGCCATGATGGCGGACTGGATCGCCAGAGTGTCGTCCTTTATTCCGTCCCCCGCCGCGCCGAAATCCCGGACGTTTAAGGTCACAGACTCCGGTTCGGTGGTAAACCGGGCCTGAGCCACGACGCCGTCCCCAAACCTGAGCTCGGCCAGGTAGTCCGTCCTGGGCGACAGGCCGTATATGGGAGTGATCACCTTTTGAACCGGGCCGGCCGGCTCCCCGTTTAAAAACAGCTGATATGCTTCCTTTGTGGTGTAAATGCCCCCGTCGGCCGTTTCCAGCACGGCACAGCGGCCTGCGGTGTAGATGACGTTAAACTCCATTGCGGTTCCCTCCAAGCGTGGTGTGAATGAACTTATTTTACCACGATTTGTTTTATGTTCCCAGCGGTTTTGCCGATTATTTCAAATTGAAAATTGAAGGTTGCCGTTTGATGATTTTAATCCGGTGATTTTTCCCCGGCCGCTTTACACCGCGCCGGGCTGAGGGCCGGATAACGCCCCCGCGCCTTGTCCTTCCCGGGGCAGCGCCCGGATTTTCAGTTGGATCATGGTTCCGCGGCCCGGGCGGCTCAGGAGGCGTATTTTGTAGTCCCCGCCGTAGATCAGTTCCAGGCGTTTGTGGGTGTTCAGCAGGCCGATGTGCACGCCTTCCTGGGTGTCCTCCCCCTCCAGCCGCTTTTTCAGCTGTTCCAACCGCTCCCGGTCCATGCCCAGGCCGTTGTCCAGCACGGTGATCGCCACCCAGCCGTCCCTGGAGTCGATCTTGATCTTGATGGTGGAATGGCCCGCCTTGTCCCGGATGCCGTGGTAGATGCTGTTCTCAATCAGGGGCTGGATGATCAGCTTGGGCACCATCACCGCCTCCATGGGCGCCCACACGTCCCAGATCACGTCGAACTGATTTTTATAGCGCTGCACCTGTATGTCCAGGTAGCACCGGGTAATATTCAGCTCCTCCTTGAGCGGAACCAGCTCTTGGCTGGATTCCAGGGAATAGTGGAGGATTTCGGACAGGTTTTCCAGCATCTCCGTGGCCGGATTTGGGCCCTGGGTCAGGGAAATACACCGCCAGTACACAGTCTGCAGTGTGTTCATGAGAAAGTGGGGGTTGATCTGAGACTGCAGGGCCATCAGCTCCATGGCCTTTAACTTGTACCTGCGCTCCGAGAGCTGGACCTGCAGGAAATCATTTTGCAGGAAGGTTTCCACGATATTGTAGAGAATGTAATTGTAAACGTCGGTGGTCCGCTGCGACAGCGCCGGAAGCTCCTGTCCGTGGGTGGCCTTGTCGAAAATATCCACGATCCCCATCAGGGACTTGTAATTCTTGCGTGCAAAGAAATAGGACGTGACCGTGCTTAAAAAGAGCGCCAGGCAGATCAGCCCGGCGGCCATCCGGGTCAGCCGGTTGGGAACCTGGTAGGCCACCTCGCCGGGAACCGCCAGGCAGTAGTTCCACCCCAGATCCCCGGACTCCTGCCGGTAGACCCGGTAGGTTCCCTGCCCTGTAATCCGGGCCTCCCGCGCGTTTCCCGCCGCCAAAACCGCTTCCGCGCGCTCTGCGCCCGCCTGCCGGTTGCGGAAAATCACGCGCCCTTCCCCATCCGTGACGAAAAACAGGTGGTTCTCCTCGCCCACCAGTTCGTTTAAGGTGCGGTTGACATGATCTCCCCGCACGTTCAGTACAATCACGCCCTCCGGGGTCCGCTTCCCCGGCGAGAAGATCTTGCGGTAGATGGTGAATATCTCCCGGGTGGAGCCTGCAAAGTTGTAGGGAGCGATCTTGCGGAACTCGCTCCACGTCTGTTCCGGACCGCTGATGTGGGCCTGGTAGCTGTCGTACCAGTCCTGGTCGAAGAAATAGTCCAGATTGGTGATGCGGTTGTTGCTGCTGATGAACTGCCGGCCCGCGTTGTTAAAATAGATGTAGATGGACTCCACCGCCGTGTTGGCGTTGTAGGAGCCGTACAGCAGGTCCATGATGGTGTTGATCTCGTCGTAGGTGTTGGCCGGAATCCCGTCCTTGCATTTGCTGATCATGTTTTTTAGGCGGAACTGGATGCTGGGGTTGTTGCTGAGATTCATGTTCAGCCAGTCCAGCTCGCTCATCATGGCGTCGATCCTGGTCCGGTGGCTCTCCAACCGGTCCTCATAGCGCTCGTCGATACCCTGCCGCATGTACCGGTTCAGGGTGATGCCCGAGAGCGTGCCCAGAATCAGGATCGGGATCATCACCGGCACGATGAAAAAGGACAGGGTCTTGCGGAAAAATTTCATTTTCATAGCAATGTCCTCCCTGTCCTGATTACAGCCCCTGCTTCATGCGCCGGTAGTCCTTCGGGTTGCACTGGTAATATTGCCGGAACGCCCGGGTGAAGCTGTTGGGATTGGTGTAGCCCACCGCCTCCGCCACCTCTTTCACGTTCTGGCCGCCCCGCTCCAGCAGGCTGGCGGCGGCTTCCATTTTCACCCGCTGTACATAGTCGGAAAACTTTTCCCCGGTCTGCTGCTTGAAAAACGTGCTCAGATAGTAGGGATTCAGGTGAACGTACTCCGCCACCCCGTCCAGCGTGACCTCCGCATAGTGGGTGCGGATATATTTCTTCACGCTGGAAATCACGGAGCGCTCGGGATCCGGCAGATTTTCCTCCTGCCGCTGGGCCGACGCGCTGTGGTCCAGCTCCGCGGTGATGCGGGAAAACACCTCATAGATCTGGGAATATTTGGTAGGTTTCAGGATGTAGTCCTTTACCCCCAAAAGCAGGCCCTTCTTGGCGTACTCGAATTCCCGGTAGCCGCTGAGGATCACATAACAGGTGGACGGGGACACCGCCTTGGCCTTCTCGATCAGCTCCAGGCCGTCCATAAACGGCATGCGGATGTCCGTCAGTACGATGTCCACCGGATGGGCCTTCAGATAGGCAAAGGCCGTCCGCCCGTTCTCAAAGATTCCGGTCACCCGGATATTTAAGCTCTCCCAGGGGAAATAGTTGCTGATTCCCTCCCGCAGCTCCGCCTCGTCGTCCACCACGATCATCTGATACATACGCCCGCCCCTTTATCCATTGTCATAAGACTATTATAATACCTGCGCTTTGCCGCGCGCAAGCCTTCGTATCTTCCAGAATTCCCCAATCATTTTGCTGTTTTGCCCCCGTCCACCACCAGAAGCGCGCCGGTCACAAAGTCCGAGGCCCCGGAGGAGAGATACAGGGCCGTGCCCATGTAGTCCTCCGCCCGGCCCAGCCGCCCCAGTGGGTGATTGGTCCGCGCCCGCTCCTTTGCCTGGGGATTCTCCCGGTAATACTCCTCCGTGAAACGCGTCTCCGTGGCCGTGGGCGCAATGGCGTTCACGTTGATCCCCCAGGGCGCCAGCTCCAGGGCCAGGGTTTTCATCATCATCACCACCCCAGCCTTGCTGGCGCTGTAGGCTCCGAAGTTGACGCCCGCCCGGTAAGCGCCGGTGGACACGATAAAGGTCATTTTCCCACCGCGGCCCTGCCGGGTCATTAGCTCCCCCACCTGCTTTCCCATGTGATAGGCGCCGTTTAGGTTTACGGTGAGAATGTGGTTCCACTCCTCCTCGGTCATGTCCAACAGCTGTTTGCGGTTGGTGACGGCGGCGCTGTGAATCAGAATGTCTACGCCGCCGAATTCCCGCGCCTGCCCCATAAGCGTCTCAACGGACCGCATATCCGCCACATCGCAGACCGCTGTAAGAAAGCGCCCTCCGGACGGACCGTTCTCCCGCCGGATCTCCTCCGCCGCCGCGTCCAGCCGCCCGCCGTCGATATCCGCCAGAATCAGATCCGCCCCCGCGGACGCCAGGGCTTTGGCGCAGGCCAGGCCGATTCCCCCGGCGGCGCCGGTGACCAGGGCTATTTTCCCGTCCACCCGAAACATTTCCTCAACCGATCTCATCTGTCTCCTCCTCTCTCAAATCCCGGTACAGGCAGCGCATCCGGTCCCCGTCCATCAGCGTGTACACCGTGTGGGGCGTGTAATCTGTCTCCACAGCCATGCGCCGCAGCCTGATCTCCCAGTCCGCCAGGGCTTCCACCGCCTGGCGGCGCTTCCAACAGATCGCCCGGTAATATTCGGAGTTCCGGTCCTCCTCCGTCTCCCGCACGTACCGGGTGAGCATCAGGGCGCTCACTGCGGCCGCGTACATTTCCGCGTATTCGCAGTGAATCCCAAACCGCCGGGCCAGTTCTCCGGCTTTTTCCGGCCGGATCCCCGCCGGAGGCTCCCCGGACAGAGCGCACAGGGCGGTAACGCGCTCCACCGCTTCCTTTTTCTCCGCCAGGGCCGCCTCCAGGTGTTCCCGGTCCGGCGCCAGGGCGTCCGCCTTGGAGGGGTCCCAGGCCTTCAGCGAGTTTTTCTCCTCCGCCAGCCAGAACGCGTGGGCGAAGGAAACGGGCATCAGGCTGGAATCCGAGAATACGCAGCCCTGCACGTACAGCATCCGCCTGGTGGCTTCCCAGGTCCTGCCCATAAGACGGCCGAACCACCGGGCGGCCTCGCCGGTCTCCTCCGGTGTAAGGCCGTCCTTCAGCCAGTTTTCCGACCGCAGAAACCGCAGGTAAATGTCCCGGTCCGACACGCCGGGATCGGCCGCCAGCATGGCTCCGGCGTAGAGGTTGATCCGGTTGGGCGTTCCAAAGGCCGTGTGGCCGTCCAGGCTCTCCCAGTCCGTACGGATCACCACACCGGTGGCCCCCTTTTCCCTGGCGTAGCGCATCCGTTTGCGGTAATCCCCGGTCAAGTCCGCCATGGCAACACCCCAGCCGAAATACTGGCCCATGGCGTCGTACTCGATCCACTGCCGGTGATTTCCCACGTTCCCGATCCGGCTGTTGTCCGGGAACGTGGGGTAATAGTCGTGGGGTGTATTTTTCAGGGAAATGACCACGTCCTCCGGCAGCCGCTCCATCACCCCCGCAATCTCGCCGTGGGCCTGGGGATCGAACACGAAGTCCCGCACCACCAGGGTTTTCCCCGCCTCGTGGATGGGGGCGTACATGGCCCGCAGCACATTGTCGAACCAGTCCTCCTTCCGGGCGCAACGGCAGCGCTCACACTGGCAGCGGTTGGATTTGATGGAGATGCGGCTCTCACCGGTGGCCGGGGCGGTGATGATTCCCGCCACCTCGGGAAATTCCCAGAAAAAGTCCCGGTATTTTACCTGGAGGAATTCCAGCCAGAAGGGATCTGTTGCACAAATGTGGCCGTCGTGGACCAGATTGGGGTAAAATTCCAGCAGAATGTCGGGGAAATACAACTCCTTGTTCTCGATGTACACGTCAATGCCCCGGCGTTTGGCCTGCTCCAGCACACGCTTTAAGAACGCCCGGCGCTGGTAGGGGCCGGAACGCCTGGTGGGGGTGTACCGGTAGAGCTTGCGGAATATGTGGCTGTAGGTCTCAAAGATCGTGTCCCCGGCCTTTTCCTCGTACCCGAAGTATTTTCCCGGGTAAATGATCAGGTCGATAAAATCATTGCGGTGGAGAACCAGGGTGTTGAAGTCCAGGTTCTTCATAAAATCCATGGTGTTGATGATCCAGTTGTAGTCCCAGGCGTACTGACTGTGCAACTCCAGCGCCCGCACCTCAAAGCTTTGATTCTGTCCGTCCATTTCCATCATCCTTTCAGTCCCGTGCTGGCCACGCCTTCCACAAAGTATTTCTGGCAGAGGAAGAACAGGGCCACCGGGGGAACCATTGCCAGAACCGACATTGCCATGGTCTGGTTCCAGCTCACCGTGTCCGTTACGTCCAGAGCCATGCGCAGGGCCAGGGACAGGGGGTATTTTTTCACGCTGCTGATGTAGATCAGGGGATTTAAAAAGTCGTTCCAGCGCCAAACGAACTGGAAAATCACGCAGGAGACCAGGGCGGGCTTGCACAGGGGCAGAATGATGTTCACCAGCGTGCCCCAGGGACCGCAGCCGTCGATGCGCGCCGCCTCGTCCAGCTCCCTGGGAATCCCGCGGATGAACTGAACCAGCATAAATATAAAGAAGGAATAGGTGGCAAATGCCGCCGGCACGATGAAAGGCAGGTAGGTGTTCAGCCAGCCCAGCTTGTTGAACAGCATGTACCGGGGGATGATGATTACTTCCGTGGGCAGCATGAGGGAGGCGATCACCAGGGTGAACAGAACTCCCTTACCCTTGAACCTGAACCGGGCAAAGCCGTAGGCCACCGGCAGGCTGGAGGCCACCGTCAGGAGTACGGTGGGAATTACCATGACAAAGGTGTTGGCAAAGTAGGTGGCAAAGGTGTACTGTCCGCTGCTCTGCCAGCCTTTGGAATATCCGTCCCACAGAATCTCGGTGGGCATCAGGGACAGGGAGCTGAAAATCTCCCGGTTGGTCTTAAAGGACGCGGAGATCATCCAAAGCAGAGGGTAGACCATCACGATGCCGATGACGGTCAGCAAACCGTAGGTAATCACAAGTCTGTGCGCGCGTTTCATCAGAATTCACCTCCGTCCTCGTAGAACGTCCAGTAGGGGGACGATTTGAATGTGAGGGCCGTGAACACCAGGATGATCATGAACAGCACCCAGGACTGGGCCGACGCGTAGCCCATTTTAGAGTGCTGGAAGGCGTTCTCGTAGACCATCATGCCGTACAGGTAGGTGGAGTTTAAGGGCCCTCCCTTAGTGATCAGAAACGGGGCGTTAAACTCCTTGAAGGCGTTGATCATCTGCATGATCAGGTTGAAAAAGATGGTGGGCGTGAGCAGCGGCAGGGTGATGGTGAAAAACGTGCGGATCCGCCCTGCTCCGTCCACCCTGGCCGCCTCGCAGAGCTCCGCTGGCACGTTTTTTAACGCCGCCAGGAAGAGCACCATGGAGGAGCCGAACTGCCAGACCACCAGAAGTCCCATGGTCACTAACGCCAGATTGGGGCTTCCCAGCCAGTCCAGGGCCGGGATATGCAGATGGGCCAGAAAGGTGTTTACAGTTCCGTTTTTGCTGAACAGGAACTTCCACAGGATCGAGATGGCTACGGAGCCGCCCAGAATGGAGGGCAGGTAGTAAACGGTCCGGTAGAAATTGATGCATTTCAGCTTCATATTTAAGATCATGGCGATGATCAGGGCAAACACCAGCTTGCCCGGCACCGCGATCAGCACGTATTTCACCGTGGCCCAGAGGGACTTGTAGAACACCCGGTCCCGGGTGAACATCTGCACGTAGTTTTTAAAGCCCACGAATTTCATGGACTTTAACAGCGAGAAATCCGTGAAGGAATACACAAAGGAAGCCACAAAGGGATACAGCTGGAATATAAGAAATCCAATGATCCAGGGCAGTATAAACAGGTACGCCACAGGCTGGTGGTCTGTCCGTTTCATCTTATCATCTCCTAATCGTCGGGTGGTGCGGTTGAATGATGGGTGTACAAGGGGTGCCCGCTAGAGACTCTGCGCAGGGTAATGGGCGGCCCCGGTAGGCGCGGGCAGGGACGTGGCGCAGGCTGGGACGTGGCGCGGGCAGGTCCGTGGCCCCGGCAGGGCTGGGGCGCAGGCCGCTGGGGGCCGTCCCGGCAACTTGTCTCGTTCAACAGGAAGGGGTATTGCGTCCGTTTGATCGACCCGGCAATACCCCTTGGCAATTTTGTCTCTATTTTTCAGGTTACGCACTGCAAAGCCGCGGCTTCAGCCTCACGGTTTGATGGTTTCCAGCAGCGCTTCCAGCTCGGACCGGAATTCGGCCGCCGCTTCCTCCGGGGTCATCTGAAGGTAGCCGACCTCCTGGATGTAGTCTTTCAACAGCACCAGGACCTCCGAGTTCAGGCTGGGCCCGTTCTCCGCCGCTCCGGCACCGCTGAGGGCCTGGGCCACCATGGTGGAGACCTTTCCGTCGATAACGCCTTCCTCCACCAGCTGCTCCTTGGCCGTCTCGTTGGCCGGGATTCCCCGGGTATCCTTGAGAACGGAGATGGCTTCCGGATCATTCAGCATATAATTGATAAAGTCCGCGGCCACATCCGGGTGCTTGCTGTTGGCTGAGATGGTGAGGAACACCGACGGGGTCACCAGGATTCCGGGATCCACAGCGTCCTTTGCCACCGGGTAGCGCAGGGTCGCCAGCTCGAAATCGCTGGCCTTGGCGATGCCGGGCACCAGGGAGGAGGATGTGGGGAAAATTCCCAGATCCTGGTTCAACCAGTTGGGGTTCTGGTCCGCATACACGGTCTCGTAGAGCACGCCCTCTGCAAAAGGAGGCACGGTCCCGGTCTCCACCAGCTGTCTCTCATAGTCGAAGATCTTCGCCATCTCCTCGGCGGTAAAGCCCGGAGTATAGTCGTCCTTCACCAGGTTCTGGCCGTTCATCTGCTTTAAGATCGCCTTTACCATGTAAACCCAGTGATCCGCGTGATTGTACATGAGGTGCTTGGAGGGGTCCTGTTCCTGCACCTTTTTTCCGTTCTCCAGCACAGTCTCCCAGGTCCAGTCGTCACTTGGCTCAACGCCGTACTGTTTCAAAAATTCCACGTTATACAGGTAACCCATGCCGTTGATTCCCACCGGAAGGCCGATCAGGTAATCGTCCTTGGCCCCGTATATTTTCGCAAAATCCATGTCGAATCCGCTCATATCGATTTGATCCGTCAGGCTGTTCATATCCACGAACAGTTCGCCCTGGGCGGTGAGGTCGCTGACCCACTTGTAATCCACGGAAATGATGTCCGGCTCCGTTCCTCCGCCCAGCTGGGTCTGAAGCTTCTGATAAAAGGAGTCGAACGCCCCGTATTCCCCCTCGATGGTGACGTTGGGGTGCTTTTCCATGTACATGTCCATCACCTTCAAGGTGGCTTCGTGGCGGGTATCGGCCCCCCACCAGGAAAAGCGGATGGTCACCTTCTCATCGGAGGCGGTTTTCGCGGCCTCCTTCTTGTCCTCTGCGGGCTCTGCCGTGGTCCCGGAATCCGCGGAATCTGCGGTCTGAGTCCCGGACGGCGCTTTCGCTTCCCCGCCTCCCCCGGAAGAACAGGCCGACAGGCCCACGGCCATGGCGGCCGCAATCAAAAGCGCAGTTGCCCTTTTCATATTTTTTCTCATCTGATACCTCTCCCTGTCTGTTTTTGTGGAGGCCGGCACATTCTCATGCCGGCCGGTTGCGATTCACGTTGGCCTCGGTGAAATGTTCTGTTACGTTCTGTTTTTATTTTATCATTTGCCGTCCGGGCTTGTACATCGACATGTTTTTAGATTGTATGCATTTATTGGGACAGGGCCCGCTTTGTTTTTAGATTTCCATAATAATTGACCGTTTGTCTTTCATGATTTCCTAATAATTTTTATCTTTTTTTCATGGAACGTCCATATTTTCCTCACATTTTTCCGGTATGATAATACATGTAAAGCAAAGAAAGCTTTTTCATACTCATATCGGACGGGTAAAACCGTCCGACCCCCCTATCAACATTTTCTTTTTTACAAACTATAATATACCTACCATTCCCACGCAGGCGCTGAGCCTGCGAAAGAAAGAGATAAAGGCGAGCAATGACGTGATCCCACACGGCAAGCCTTTGTCTCTTTTTTTGTTGTGCAAACGCGTCTCTACCGTCAACTCCTCATACTTTCCCTTATTGGAAGTATAATCAACTCGTAATGCAATTAGGAATTTCAAAAAGTATTTCAAAAAGAAAAAGGAGAGTGCATTAATTATGAGAAAGCAGACAAAATTAGTTGCTGTATTATCCACAGCAGCACTGCTCGCCATTGGTGCATCCATGACCTCTTTTGCGGCTCAGGGTTGGGCTGAGGAAGATGGGACTTGGGTTTATTATGACAAGAACGGCGACAGAGTAGAGAGCGAGTGGAAGAAATCCGGAACCAACTGGTATTGGTTGGACGACAACGGCGAGATGGCTGTGGATATGCTGGTTGAGGATGATGATGACTACTACTACGTAGATGTCAACGGTGTTATGGCGACCAACCAGTGGGTAGCGATTGAGAATGAAGATGCCGGAGAGGAAGATGAGCCGGAGCATTGGTGGTATTATTTTGGTGCCAACGGAAAAGCCTATAAGCGGAGTGATAACGCCACCGGCGATGTGTCTCTGAAGATTATCAATGGTAAAAAATATACGTTTGATGATGAAGGTAAGATGCAGTTCGGCTGGGTAAAAGATGGCGTGCGTCAGACTGATGATGAGGCTTGGTCAGAGTGTGATTACTATTTCGGCGATGAAGATGACGGCGCTATGGCCACTGGCTGGAGACTGATCAGCATTACGGATAGCAACTACGAGTCCGATCAGCCGGATCCGCTTGGCGACACTTGGGATGAAGATCAGGACCGTTACTTCTGGTTTAAACCCTCCGGCAAAAAACAGACTGATAAGACAAATAAGACCATTGATGGCCACAAATATGGATTTGACGAGGATGGCCGTATGATCGCCTCCTGGTATACAACTGCTACAACCTCGAAAGCCAAGGCCACTTCTCCTGTTGCTGCCGGTACAGAAATGATACAGGGTGCGACTGACTACACCAAAGAATTCCTGTACTTTAACAGTCCGGAAAGCGGCGCTCGTTACACGAAAGAATGGTTTAAGGTTGTACCCGGTTATTATCTGCAGCAGGGCAAATACGATGACGGGGATGAGTATTGGTACTACGCCGATGGAAATGGTAACCTGTATGCGAATGAAATCCGGACGATCAAGGGCAAAAAGTATGCCTTTGATGAATATGGCCGCAATATTACCGGCTTAGCGTTCCTGAGCTTTACCGGCGATGACGAATCCGTCAATATCGAGATGAAATTTGCGGATGATGCTAAGAAGCCGGATTCCTCGAAGTCTTTGGAGGACAACAAAAAGGCTGCGACAACCGGTGCTTATGATACCGAGGACGCATTCGATGAATTTGTAAATGAATATAAAGGGGAAATTGCTGACGGAACTCTCAGATGCTACTACTTCGGCGATGACGGCGCCATGAGAACCGGCACTCAGACCGTAAACATTGACGGAGATTCCTTTACATTCAAATTCAATAAATCCGGAGCTCTGAAAGGTGCCGGCTATGTTGGTGTCGATGATAAGAAGCTGTACATGGCAGGCAAACAGGTAAAGGCTGATAAAGATGACAAGTACAGCATCTATAAAGTAAGCTTCCAGGATGGTAAAGCAATCGCTGTAGAAAAAATCGATACTCCCAAATTCTTGAGGGAGCGGGTTGATGACGAGAGCTTTATCAGAACCACAAATAGCGACGGCGACGTAACCTGGACCCGCGCTGAAGATGCGAAGCTTGATACCGCTACCACAAAATACTACTTAGTCGGAAGCAACGGCACCATTGCCAAGGGCAAGAGCTCTGCCAAGGACGGAAATGACTATAAGTTCTCCGTCAACAGCTCTTACGAGATCACCAAGGTAGTTCTGGAAAACTAATTTTCGTTAAAACGATTAGAAATTCTAATTGCTAATAAGTGCTGCACCATAACTGTAAAACCGTTATGGTGCAGTTCTTTTATCCACTGGTTGCGCCAGAGCACCCTACGTTGTAAAATCGAAAAAAGGAGCAAATACATATGGGCATGTCCTCCTCTAATCCCCCTCCCGCCTCCATCCTCCCACAGGGAAACCTGGAAGCGCTGCTGGGAACCTTCCTCCGGTACATGACCGCGAAAAATCTGTCAGGTAATACCATTTTGTCCTACGTCTATGGTGTTAAAACCTTTTTCTCCCGCTACCCTGAGCTGGATCAGAATAACGTAAGCCTTTACAAAGTCTACCTGATGGAACGCTACCGCCCCCAGACCGTCAACATGCGCATCCGGGCGCTGAACTGTTTTCTGAAATCACAAGATATCCACGACTATAAAATCCCCTCCGTCCGCCTCCAGCAAAAATCCTTCATCGACCACGTCATCAGCCAGGCGGACTATGAGTATCTGAAAAACAGGCTGTGGGAGGATGAGCAGTACACCTTCTATTTTATTGTGCGCTTCATCGCCGCCACCGGTGTGCGGGTCAGCGAGCTGGTGGCACTGGTTTTGCCGGACGTGCAGGTGGGTTACCGGGACCTCTACTCCAAGGGAAATAAGACCCGGCGGATTTACATCCCCTCCTCCCTCCAAAAAATGTGCCTGGACTGGCTGGCGGCGGAGGGACGGCGAGACGGCCCTCTTTTTATCAGCCGCCTTGGCCGCCCCATGACCGTTTCCGGAATCCGCAAACAGCTTAAAACCTTTGCCATCCGGTATCACCTGGACCCGGAAGTCATGTATCCCCACTCCTTCCGCCACCGCTTCGCCAAAAATTTTATCGAAAACGGCGGCGATATTGCATTTCTCTCAGACCTTCTTGGGCATGATAGCATAGAGACCACCCACATTTACCTGCGGCGGACCAGTACGGAGCAGGCTATTCTTTTCAACCGGGTCGTAGACTGGTGAGTTCTACCCCGCCCGCGGTCATACGTTGCTTTTTTTGCCAAAACACAGTATGATAATAACAGCATTTTCAATCGACTGAGTAAAGGAAGAATCAATATGTACACTTACACCTGGTACCAATGGCTGCTGATCTTTTACACTTATTGCTTTTTCGGCTGGATTTTCGAATCCACCTACGTGTCGTGCAAGACGCGCCGGTTTGTGAACCGCGGTTTCCTGCGGCTTCCCATGCTGCCCCTTTACGGCACCGGGGCCGTTATGATGCTGTGGGTGTCTCTGCCATTGAAACACAACGTGTTCCTGGTGTACATTTCCGGAATGATCGCCGCCACGGTGCTGGAATACGTCACGGGCTGGGCCATGGAACGGCTGTTCAAAATGAAATACTGGGATTACAGCAACCAGCGCTTTAATCTGAACGGGTATATCTGCCTGAGTTCCTCCGTGGCCTGGGGATTTCTTACTATTTTCCTCACGGAGATCGTACACCCGCCCATCTCCCGGCTGGCGCTTCTGCTCCACCCCATTCCCGCCCTGATCACAGTGGGAGCCGTTACCGTCATGTTCACGGCGGATGCCGTGCAGTCCGTGCGGGCGGCTCTGGATCTGGCTAAGGTTCTGGATGCCATGACCAAAATGCGCGCGGAGCTGGATGATATCCAGGTGCAGATGGCCCTGCTCAAAAGCGAGACCAGCAAGCGGGTGTCCGAGGCGCGGGATGAGGCGGCGCAGCGCCTGGATCTGTTGAAATCCGAAGCGGCAGCGAAAGCCGGAGCCATCGGGGAATCCACTGTCAGCCGCATGGAGGGCAAGGCGGCGCGGATCAGCGAGTTTGTGGAGGACACCGCGGAACGCATGGGTGAGTTCGTGGAGGACACCGCGGACAAGGTGGCCCGGACAGCGGAACGCCTGTCCTCTCTCACCGAGGACGCCGCGGCCCGGGTTTCAAGCGTCCTGGCCCAGCGGGCACAGGCGGATTCCACCGCCGGTACGCCTCAGGCGGACGATCAGGCGGACGATCAGGCGGGAATTCCCGACGGAGTTGCCGTGGACAAAGCGGCCAAAGCGGAGGCTGCGGACCGGGAACGCCGGGAGCGCATGGCCGCTCTGTCCCAGCGTCTGACCGCTCTCACCGAGAAACGGCGCCAGCTCTCCTCCCACATGGATTTCTACCGGCGCAGCCTCTTAAAAGGCAACCCCTCCGCCTCCTCCTCCCGCTTCAGCGAGGCTTTAAAGGAGCTGCGGGAAAATGCGGGGCGCAGGCAGAAGGATGGGGACGGAAAGCCGGAGACGATGGACTGATACACTTCCTTTGAAGCCGCGTATTAGATTCGGAACGCCCAATATTGGCGCTATAAAAAAGGGTATTGCAGAGAGTTCTAACCGTTCTCCCTCTGCAATACCCTTTTCTGTCATGTCATCACAGCATCTGATCCACCATCGCCATCACGGCCTCGCCCAGCGCGGCTGCCTTGGCCTCAGCATCTTCCAGGGACCCGCCCTTGATGCCGTAGTAGAATTTGATCTTCGGCTCGGTGCCGGAAGGTCTCACGCAGATCCATGCGCCGTCGTTCATATCGTAGTACAGCACGTTGGATGCCGGAAGTCCGGTGGGCTTCACCTCTCCGGTCTCCATATTCCTGACGGTGTCCAGCTTGTAGTCCCTTGCGGACAATACCTTGTAGCCGCCCACCTCGGTGGGGGTGTTCTGGCGCAGGTTCTCCATGATCGCCTGGATCTTGGCTAGCCCCTCGATGCCGGACAGGCCGATGGACTTCACCGCATCCTTATAATAGCCGTATTTCTCATACATGTCCACCATAGCGTCCCACAGCGTCTTGCCCTGCTTCTTGTAGTAAGCGGCGGCCTCGCAGAGGGCGGCGGTAGCGGAGATGGCGTCTTTGTCTCTGGCGTAGGTGCCGATCAGACAGCCGTAGCTCTCCTCCATGCCGAAGAGGTAGGTGCCATGTCCGCTGGCCTCATTTTTCAGTATCTGCTGGCCGATCCACTTGAAGCCGGTCAGCACCTCGATAAGCTCTGCGCCGTAGGCCTTCGCCACGGCGTCAATCAGGTTGGTAGAGACGATGGACTTGATCACCTGGCCGTCCGCCGGGATCTTGCCCGCGGCCTTCTTCTGGCTGAGCACGTACTCGCACAGCAGGGAGCCGGACATGTTGCCGGTCAGCGGAATGTAATCGCCGGATTTGGCGTCCTTCACGTACACGCCCAGACGGTCCGCGTCGGGATCGGTGGCCAGCACCAGGTCCGCGTCCTTCTCCCGGGCAAGCTTCAGTCCCAGCTCAAAGGCTTCAGCGGCCTCGGGGTTGGGGTAGCTGACGGTGGGGAACTCCCCGTCGGGCAGCTCCTGCTCCGGAACCACGTAAACGTGGGTGAAGCCCAGCTCCTTCATCACCCTTCTGGCCGGGATATTGCCGGTTCCGTGAAGGGGGGTGTAGATGATGGTGATCTGGTCCTGCATCTCGTCGATGGCCTGCTGGTTCACTACCTGAGCCTTTACCTGGGCGATGTATTTGTCGTCGATGTCGGCGCCGATCACCTGGTACAGGCCGGCTGCAACAGCGCTGGCCTCATCCGTGGTCTTCACCGTGGACAAATCCTCGATGGCCAGAACTTCTTCCGTTACGCCCTTATCGTGGGGCGGGGTGAACTGGGCGCCGTCCTCCCAGTATACCTTGTAGCCGTTGTACTCCGGCGGGTTGTGGCTGGCGGTGATGTTGATACCGGCGATACAGCCCAGCTCGCGCACTGCGAAGGACAGCTCCGGGGTGGGGCGAAGGGATTCGAACTTGTAAGCCTTGATGCCGTTGGCAGCCAGGGTCATTGCGGCCTCCATGGCGAATTCCGGCGACATACGGCGGGAGTCGTAGGCAATGGCAACGCCCTTATCCGCGCCGCCCTGCTTGATAATGTAGTTGGCCAGCCCCTGGGTCGCCCTTCTCACCACATAGATGTTCATGCGGTTGATGCCCGCGCCGATCACGCCGCGCAGGCCGGCGGTTCCGAACTCCAGGTCCATATAGAAACGCTCTTTGATTTCATTCTCATCGCCCGCAATGGCGCGAAGCTCTTCTTTGGTCGTCTCGTCGAAATAGGGGTTGTTCAACCACTCTTCATAGATTTTCATGTAATCCTTCATAGCATCATACTCCCTTCTGTTTCAGCCTTTCCGCTGGGTATTTCTGATTATGATTATACTATACCCCACCAGAAAAAGGAAGTACAAATTCGCCCCCGCGAGTCCGGTACGCTCCTCATATGTAACAGTTCAGACGCCTTATACCCCCGCAAATATCTGTTCCAAAAACCGGTTTCTCACCGGCTGCTGCTCTTCCAGGCTGCGCAGCTTTTCAATATTGCGGGCCGGAATCCAGGCTTTGTTGGCGTTGTAGTAAAAATTGATCTGCTTCCAATATTTCTCCGGATACAAAAACATATAGTACAGGCAGCGCATCTCCTTAGCGCTCATGTCCAGCACGCGCTCGTAGGCATCCATCATGGAGCGGCCCAGGTCCACGTTCCAGTTGTGTTTTTCCATGACCTTGCGCATAAAGCGGTACAGGTCCGTGGACTGCACGCCCAGATGCATCCGGTTGTACTCGATGATGGCGGTGTAGCCGTCGCCCATGAGCAGATGGTGCTGGTCCAAGTCCCCGTGGCACAGGTACAGGGGTTTTGAGTCCTCACCGTCCAGGGATGCGGCCCTGGTTTCCTCCCACAGCCCCTTTAGTCCCTCCACCGCCTGGACCGCCTGCTCATAAAACATATTGTAATTGCCGATCACGCAGAGCTCGAATTCGGACTTTTTCCGCTTGCCCCGTATGTAGTTCCTGGCCCGCTGCAGCTCCCGGTTATGGCGCTCCAGCTCGGTCTCTAACGGTTCGATCAGGATGGAGCCCATGTTCCACTCCTCCTGAAACGGCACTTTGCGCAGGCTTTTGTGCAGCATGGCCAGCCGGGAGGCCGCCAGGCGGATCTCCCGGTTATCCTTCAAGTCGCATTCCCGGTCCAAAAACCAGTCCTTTAACACATAGCGCGTCCCGTCCCCGGCGATGGACAGAAGGCTGCCCTCCCGGTTGCGGACATAGCGGTCCGCCCGCAGTGCGCCGCCGGTATCCAACTGGTCCAGAACCTGGTCCTCAAATTCCAGACGTTTTACGGTTCCCCGGTATTCCTTCAGCAATTTGCAGCCGTCCTCCGTCTCGCAGATCCAGGACCCGCGTCCCTTGCGGACGGAAAAGATTTCCAGTTCATATTGTTCCAGCGCTTCCACATACTTCTCGTTCATTTCAACCCCTCCACACTCTAACTAGTCGAAACGGGAAGTGCCGTTTCAGCTACTTCTAGGGTATGAAGGGAACAGAAAGAATATGAGCGAATAGTGGTGAATGGGACGGGGCGGCATCAAAAGAACGGGGCAGACGGAGATTCCGGACTGGTCCAAAATCGCGTCTGCCCCGCGTTGGGTATGGGTGTGTTTACAGAGTGGTGTTATCAGGTTTCCCCGTTCCAGTGCAGGCGGTGAAGCTGCCCCGCCGGGTTGAGCTCCCCAAACCGGTTCTGCCGCAGCGCCTCATAGAGCACAATGGACACGGAGTTGGACAGGTTCAGGGAGCGGATTTCACCCCACATGGGAATCCGCACGCAGTAGGGCTCGTTGGCCACCAGAATTTCCTCCGGGATCCCCGCGCTCTCCTTGCCAAACATCAGATAGCAGTCCGGCCGGTAGGCGGGCTCGGTGTAGAGCTGGTGCGCCTTGGTGGTGGCAAAATACAGATTGCCCTTTGCCTGGGGATTGCGGTCCAAAAAGTCCTGGTAATCGGCGTAGACCTGCACGTCCAGCTTATCCCAGTAGTCCAGGCCCGCCCGCTTGATGGCTTTCTCGCTGAGCTTAAAGCCCAGGGGTTCGATCAGATGGAGCCGGGTGCCGGTGGCCACGCAGGTGCGGCCGATGTTGCCGGTGTTGGCCGGCATCTCGGGCTCCAGAAGTACAACGTTCATCATGTGAATCACGCCTTTCCGTCACGCCGCCTGACAAAACGCTCGATGCGGCCTAAGGCTTCCTTTAAGCTCTCCAGGGAGTAGGCGTAGGAGATGCGGACAAAGCCCTCCCCGCAGTCGCCGAAGGCGGTGCCGGGAACCACGGCCACCTTCTCCTCCTTTAACAGGGTGGTGGCGAAGTCCTCCGAGCTCATGCCGAACCGGCTGATGTTGGGGAAGGTGTAGAATGCCCCCAGGGGCTCGAAGCAGTCGATATTCATCTCCTTAAAGGCGTGGAGCAGGTAGCGTCGGCGCTGGTTGTAGGACTCCCGCATCATAGCCACGTCGCCGTCGCCGTTTTTCATGGCCGAGATGGCCGCGTACTGGCTGGTGGTGGGCGCGCACATGATGGCGTACTGGTGGATCTTTAACATCTGCTCCAGAATGTTGGCCGGGGCGCAGGCGTAACCCAAGCGCCAGCCGGTCATGGCATAGGCTTTGGAGAAACCGTTGATCAGGATGGTCCGCTCCTTCATGCCGGGAAACGCAGCGATGGTGTGGTGGCGCTGGCTGTATGTAAGCTCGGAATAGATCTCGTCGGAGATGACGAACAGGTCCTTCTCAATGACAATTCTGGCAATTTCTTCCAGTTCTTCCTTCTCCATAATGGCGCCGGTGGGGTTGTTGGGGAAGGGAAGCACCAGGATTTTGGTTTTGTCAGTAATCTTCTCCAAAAGCTTTTCCGGGGTCAGCTTGAACTGATCCTTCTCCTCCAGCTCGATGACAACCGGAACGCCGTCTGCCAGCACCACGCAGGGCATGTAGGACACATAGCTGGGCTGAGGGATCAAAACCTCGTCGCCCGGGTTTAACATAGCGCGCAGGCCGATGTCGATGGCTTCGCTGCCGCCCACGGTGACTAACACCTCGTGATCCGGGTCGTAAAGCACGTCGCAGCGGCGCTTCAAATACTCGCAGATTTCCACCTTCAGAGGCCGCAGGCCCGCGTTGGAGGTGTAGAAAGTGCGCCCCTTTTCCAGGGAATAGATGCCTTCCTCGCGGATATGCCAGGGCGTGTCAAAATCCGGCTCGCCCACGCCCAGGGAGATGGCGTCGCTCATCTCGCTGACAATGTCGAAAAATTTGCGGATCCCGGAAGGGGGGATCTGCACGATTTTATCGGATAATGGATTTCTCATGGGGTAATCAACATCCTTTCGTCCTGCACCGGATCGCTGATGATGGTGCCGTGGTCCTTATACTTTTTCAGTACAAAGTGGGTTGCCGTGCTCAGAACAGACTCCATGGGCGCCAAGCGCTCGGACACGAACTGCGCCACCTGGCGCATAGTCTTGCCCTCAATGAATACGGTGAAGTCAAAGGAACCGCTCATCAGGTACACGGCCTCCACCTCGCTGAACTGGTAAATCCGCTCCGCGATCTTGTCAAAGCCCATGCCTCTCTGGGGCGTCACCTTCACCTCGATCAGGGCAACCACCTTCTCGTCGCTGGTGTTATCCCAGTTGATCAGGGTGTGATAGCCGCAGATGATGTGCTCCTTCTCCATCTGCGCGATCTCGTTGGCCACCGCCACCTCGCTCTCGCCCAGCAGGATCGCCAGATCTTTTATATCAATTCTGCTGTTTTTCTCCATAACCGCAAGTATACGTTCTCTCATAATTTCCTCTCCTCTTTTCTATGTCTGCCGCTCATCGCCGCATATCTTATCATATTCATCCGGCTGGGGCCGCTCCAGAAAGCCGGCGCTCTCGCCGCCGTGGCTCATCCTGCGGGCCGTTCCCGGGATCACGCTTCCGATCACCGCAGCCGGTATCCCAGCAGCCTCCAGGGCGCGCACCGCCCGCCCTCCGTTGTCCGCGGCGGCCATAAAGCCTCCGCCCGAGCGCAGCCGGTAGGGGTTCAGCCCGTAGAGCTCACAGATTTCCACCGTGGCCTGACGGATGGGAATCCGGCGCAGGTCGAATTCGATGCCCGCGTTAAAAACCCCTGATAAATTCCAGAGGGCAGCTAATACGCCGCCCTCTCCCAATACTTCATAAGCTGTTATATCCGCTCCCAGGTGTTCCCCTGCCCATATGACGGGCGAAGGTCCCGGGGAACCGGCCAGCTGTTTTAAGAACGCGCTGCAGAATCTGCGCTCCAGCTCCTCCCGGCGCGCCCTGGCAATGCCGCAGGCGCCGTCCAGACCGGCGTATCCCGCCATGATCAGGTCCTGTCCGGGTCTCATTTCACCGTCGCGTCTTTTAAAGCCGCGGGGTCCCTGACCGGCTGTCCTCATTGGGGACCTCCCGGCTGGCCCGCCGGATCGGCCGCAGGGGCCGGATCAGGACCCGGGCCGGGAGCCGGTTCCGGGCTGGGGGCCGGCGATACGCCGGGACCTCCGTCCACACCGGTCACAGGTTCAACCACCGGCGTCTCCGTGGGCGCTGCAGGGGTCTCCACCGGCGCTTCCGCAGGCACTGCCGGGCCAACGCGGTAAATAGCCTTGGACGCGTTATAGGTGTCCGTGTGCAGCAAGGTCCGCTCCGTCTCAACGTCATCCACGTAGACCACCTTCCACAGCCTGGAGCGAAGTCCGGTGTGGCTGGACTGCACCTTCACCCTGGCGCCGGGCGCCAGAGAATTGTCCACAATCTGCTGAGGCTCGCCGGGGCTGGTGGTGCCCAGAGTCTCGGAAACATACTCAACCCTGCGGTTCGCGGGCCTGGTCTCCTTGCCGTACACCGTAAAGGTCAGCTTCTTGCCCTCGGTATAGCCCTCCACGTAGATGGGAGTGCTGTAGTTGTTGGTGAACTTGATGTCCTTGTAGGTGCCGGCGATAGCCGCATCCTTGGAGGGCTTCACGTAGGTGACGATCATGGAGTGGTTCTGCCGCTGGGTGATCTCAAGCTCCGCGTTTAACGCCATGTTGTACAGCGTGGTCGCGATCTGGCAGACGCCGCCGCCCACGCTGTCCACCACCTGGCCGTTCTCGTAGGCGGCCGCCGTGCGCGGCAGCACGC
>OBXQ01000437.1_pt1 | contig 21182 bp, 21 predicted proteins | sample 1476641 | NCBI WGS metagenome assembly OBXQ01 (sample SAMEA2580174, study PRJEB22360) | human gut metagenome | biome: human gut; feature: human-associated habitat; material: faeces | place: Denmark | collected 2008/2010
CCTGGTAGCCCTCGCGGTTGCCCTGATAGCCTCCGCCCTGGGGACGGTTGCCCTGGTAGCCCTCGCGATTGCCCTGATAGCCTCCGCCCTGGGGACGGCTTCCGTCACGGTTGCCCTGATAACCTCCCTGGGAACGGCCGTCGCGGTTACCCTGATAGCCCCCCTGGCGGCCGTCGCGGTTGCCCTGGTATCCTCCCTGGCGGCTGTTGTCGCGGTTACCCTGATAGCCGTCCTGACGGTTACCCTGGTAGCCCTCCTGGCGGGGTCTGCTCTCCTGCTGGGGCTGCTGGGGCTGGGCCGCGGGTGCCGCCTCGGTCTGAGGACGCGCGGGCGCCGGAGCGGGCGCGGGCGCCGCCTGCTGGGGCTGCACGCTCTGAGCCTGCACTGCCGGGGTCTCAGGTTTCACCGTCTCAGCCTTGGGAGCCGGCTCAGCCGCCTGGGGACGGGCCGGTGCCGGTGCCGCCTGCTGCGGGCGTGCCGGCGCTTTCGGTGCCGGGCGCTTGATCTGCTGCTGGGCGTTCTGCGGTCTGAACACAGCGGTCAATTTCTTCTTGGCCGGCTGTCCCGCGGGCTTCTCAGCCCCCTCGGGCGCTTTTGCAGCCGGTGCCGCCTTGGCCTCCTGGACCGGCGGAGCCGCCTTCTCCTGATGAACCGGAGCGGCCTCCTTCCTGGGCGTGAGCGCTCTGCGTACCGCCGACTCCTGCTCGGGCGTCACCTTAGACACCGCATACATGCTGGACGACGGGTCCGACTGCTTGATCAATTCCAATATTTGTTTGCTGGTTTTCCCCAGCTCATTCGCCAATTCATTTACTCTCATTCACACTACCTCCATTCACATTCATTAGTCCTGCCATTGACTTTGCAAACCCGGCATCCTCCACGGATACAGAAGCCCGAAACTCCTTTCCCATGGCGTGCCCCAGCTCATCCTTCGTGCCAAACAGATAAATCGGAACCTTATAGTAAGCACACATGTTGGTAAACATCTTCTTTGTATTGTCCGATGCCTCCTCCGATACGATCACCAGATGGGATCTTCCGCTCTTCACTGACTTTTCTGTGGAAAATTCTCCGCTTACCACCTTTCTGGCCCTGGTGGCCAGCCCAATCATGTTTAACAACTTTTTCTTATCGACCAAGCGCTTCCATCTCCTTTTCCAGAGCGTCGTACACCTCTTTTGGAATCGCCATCTTGAAGGAGCGCTCCAGGCCCTTGCTCTTTACGGCCTTTTTCATGCACTCCATGGACGGACAGAGATAAGCGCCGCGGCCGTTCTTTCTCCCGGTGGCGTCCAATAAAATCTCCTCGTCGGCGGTCTTGATCACTCTGATCATTTCTTTTTTGCTCTTCATCTCACCACAGCCAATACACTGTCTGAGCGGAACTTTTTTCATGCTCACCTACATCACTCCTAACCTATCTGGTACCACTACTGCTGGTCTGCGTCCTCCTGGCCGGCTTCACTGTCATAATCCTGGTAGTCTTCCTGAATTTCTTCCTCATATGTGTCTTCCGGGGCGTCTCCGTACTGCAGTCCCATCTGCTCGAACAGCCCCATCTCGCGCGCCTGCGTCTCGCTCTTGATGTCGATCTTAAAGCCCGTAAGCCTTGCCGCCAGCCTTGCGTTCTGGCCTTCCTTGCCGATGGCCAGGGACAGCTGGTAATCCGGCACGATCACCTGAGCCTCGCGCTCCTCCTCGTCGGCCACCACGCAGATCACCTTGGCCGGGCTCAAAGCGTTCTCGATCAGGTAGGCGGGATTCTCATCCCAGTTGATGATATCGATCTTCTCGCCGCGCAGCTCATTCACAATGGAATTGACCCTGGAGCCGTTTAAGCCCACGCAGGCGCCCACCGGATCCACGTTGGGATCGTTGGACATCACGGCGATCTTGCTTCTGGACCCCGCCTCCCTGGCGATGGCCTTGATCTCCACCGTGCCGTCCCGCACCTCGGCCACCTCGGACTCGAACAGGCGCTTCACCAGGTCCGGATGGGTTCTGGAAACGGAAATGCGCGGTCCCTTGGGCGTATCCTTCACCTCGAGAATGTACACCTTAACGCGTTCGGTGGGCCGGAAGGTTTCACCCTTGACCTGCTCGCTCTCGTTCAGGATGGCGTCCACGCGTCCCAGGTTGATGCTGACGTTCTTGCCCAGCATACGCTGCACGATACCCGTCATCACATCCTTTTCCTTCATATAGTATTCCTTGTAAAGCGAGGAGCGCTCTTCCTCGCGGATCTTCTGCAGGATCACGTTCTTGGCGTTCTGCGTGGCAATGCGCCCGAATTTCTTGGAATCCAGCGGAATCTGCACCGTATCCCCCACCTCGTACTTGGGGTTCATCATCTTGGCGTCTACCAGACTGATCTGCAGCTGATCGTCCTCCGGAGTCTCCACCACTTCCTTTTCCATATACACGGCGAAATCGCAGGTATCCGGATTGATATTCACCCGGACGTTATCCGCTTTTCCGAAGTGGTTCTTGCAGGCAGTGAGCAGGGAGTTTTCAATGGCCTCCAGCAGGGTTTCCTTGCTGATGTTCTTTTCCTTCTCCAGCACTTCCATTGCCTCTAACAGTTCCTTATTCATGTTTATCCTCCTATCCATGTGTCCTACATGTGAAATCACATCATTTTACGGGCGTTCTGGGCTGCCCGCCATACCTCTAAAAATCGAAGGCCAAACGGATCAGGGCGATGTCCGCCCGGTCGAATACCATCTGGCTTCCATCCTCCATATCCAGCGTCACCGTCTGCGCATCATATGCGCTTAACGCGCCGGTGAATTCCTTTTGCTTATCCCGCATGCGGTAAAGCCGCACCTCCACGTCCTTGCCCAGACTGCGGACAAAATCCTTTTCCTTCTTAAGCGGACGTCCCAGTCCCGGGGAGCTGACCTCCAGGATGTAGCTCTCGCTGATAAAATCCTCTTTGTCCAGCCAGTCGCCCAGCTTGCGACTGATCACCTCGCAGTCGTCCACCGCGATTCCGCCCTCTTTATCGATATAAGCCCGCAGATACCAGGTACCCGCTTCCTTAACGTACTCCACATCCACCAATTCAAAATGATGTTCCTCCATCAGCGGGAGCAGATAGGCCTCCACCCTGGATTCGTAAGATTCTTTTTTTCCCATCATTTCACCACCTTTCCTTCAAAATCCGGTCCCTACACAAGACGAAAGAGTGGACCGCCGTCCACTCTTTATCAGTAATCTACACTAGTTATCATACATACTATAGCACGGGGGAGGCGCAAATGCAAGCGTTTTCTAAAACTTCTCCCCGCTTCTCCCCATGTTTGCAACCGTTCTTTCCCCGGATCCGCGCATACCCTGCCGGGCGTTCCTAGAGCATTTTCGCTCCTCTGCACCAGGTCTGCAGAACCCCGTAGTCGTCGGCCAGCCGGACCAGGTCCGCGTCAAGCCCTGCGGCGATGCGCCCCTTGCGGTCATCCACGCCCAGGCAGCGGGCAGGGTTGATGGTGCAGGAATTCAAAGCCGCATCAAAGGGCACCATGGCCTCCTCCACCAGAATCTTCAATCCGCGGTTCAGGAACAGGGTGGATCCCGCGATGGTTTCCGTGCCCTTTAAGCGCGCCAGCCCGTCCTCGCCGATCTCGATGTCATGGCCGCCCAGCTGGTACGCTCCTCCCGGCGGGCAGTGCTTGGCTCTCAGGGAATCGCTGATCATGATGGAGTAATCCCGGCCCTTGGCGGTAAAAAAGTTGTTGAGCGCCGCCAAATGGGAGTGGCAGCCGTCGCAGATCACCTCTCCGTAAATGTCCCGCACCCGCAGGGCCGTGCCCACCAGTCCCGGCTTGCGGTGGTGGTAGAGCGTCATGCCGTTGTACACGTGGGTCATGGAGGTCGCGCCGTTGGCGATACCGAGGAGCGCCTGCTCGTAGGTGGCTGAGGAGTGCCCCATGCTGACCACCACGCCGTTCTGGCTGCAGTACCGGGTCAGGGCGAAGTCCTCATCGTGCTCCGGAGCCAGGGTAATGTACTTGATCATGCCCTCCGCCGCCTCCTGGTAGCGCTTGAACTGTTCCACCGTGGCCCTTGCGATGGCTTCCGGCGGCTGGGCGCCCTTGTACTCCATGTCCAGATAGGGACCTTCAAAATGGATTCCCAGCATCTGGGCTCCCTCGTAGCCCTCTCTGGCCACAGCGGCCACATTCGCCACGGCCTTCTCCAGCACATCTGGCATCTGCGTCACAGTGGTGGGAAGGATGGAGGTCACGCCCTCCTCGGGGATGCGGCGCATCCACTCCCGCAGTCCCTCCGGTTCCCCGTCGTTGGTGTCAAAATTGTAGGCTCCGTGGGTGTGGATATCGATAAAGCCCGGTACAATCCGGTCATTCCCGCAATCCTCGTCCGCCTGTCTGCTGCCGTAAGGGAGCACCCGCAGGATCTTTCCCTCCTGAATTTCCAGCTGGGCCGCAATAAACTGCCCCGCAATCCAGATCCGTTTACTCTGAATGATCATAGTATGTCCTCTCCGCTTTCTTATATTTATGATTATCGTATAGTTGCCGTCTCAAAATGCCGCGGTCTCCCGCTCTGTTTAAGTATAGCATTCCCACATTTTTTTTCAACCCTCCCGGGCTATTTCTCTGTTTTTGCGCCAAAATAACCGGGAGCCAAAAACGCGCTCTCTATTTCTGATATTTTCCACAAAACTGACAGATTTATTCCCTGCAAAATGGACTGATTTTGAAAAGTGAACCCGGCGCTCTTGACTTGTCCGAACAGCTCCATTATACTAAATATTGTCAATTATTCATGTCGCGGATGGGTATGGTAGGTCATTTGCGATGTAAAAAAGAAAACGGAGGATAAAACTTATGGAGACACAAAGCAGCGGATTATCGATTGCTTCGATGGTTTGCGGAATCTGCGCCCTGGTATTTACCTGCTGCATTCCCTACGTTCCGCAGATTTTAGGCATTCTCGGCGTTATTTTTGCAGGTGTAAGCCTGTCCAAGCACATGGGCGGAAAGGGTATGGCCATCGCCGGTTTAGTGTGCTCTCTGATCGCGCTGGCAATCTACGCGATCGCATTGGTCACCGGCTATGCGTTCCTGTCCAGCCTGAGCAGCCTCGGCTGATCATCCCGGCGGGTTTGACCGATGAAGCAAAAACACAGCCGATTTAAAAACTGTTTTTACCGTGCGGCCAAATGGGCGGAGCCATCCGTCCTGCCGTTTCCGGAGAAAACACAAAAGGCCTTTTATGCGGCAGCCCTGATCTTTACAGGCTGCTGCGCAATCGGCCTTTTGTTCTTTCATGTGATGGGATACACTGCGGAAACCTTTCTGCCGGGCTGTTATCTCTACCGCCTGACCGGTTATTACTGCCCCGGCTGCGGCGGAACCCGGGCCATCCGCGCGCTGATGCACGGACATGTGCTGTCCGGCCTGCGGATGCACCCCTTTGTGGTTTACACCGTTTTTATGATGTTCTTATTTTTATCCACTTACACTCTGCACTATGTATTTCCCGAACGTTCATTTCCCCGGCTCAGGCTGAGGCCGCTGTATTTCTACGCCGCCATCGCGCTGATCCTGATCAACTGGATTCTGAAAAACATTCTGATCTATCTCGGATACTGGTCCTGATCCCTGCGGCTGTTCTACGGCCTGCGGTTTCGTTCACTCCCGCCGGGCGTCAGGACCCACCAGCGCGGCGATGTCCGGAAACGCCTGGACGCTCCGCTGCAACATCCCCTGCATATACGCAATCAAAATTCCATAATTTGTCATCGGAACCCCCTGGTCCTGGGCGCATTTGAGGCGGTATTTCATCTCCCGCTCATTTAACATGCAGGCGCCGCAGTGCACCACCAGCCTGTAGGGGCTTAAATCGTCGGGAAACGCGGTGCCGGAGGTGAACACAAATTCCGGTTCCGCCCCGGTATATTCCCGAATCCAGCGGGGCAGCTTCACGGTGCCGATGTCCTCGCACTGGCGGTGATGGGTGCAGCCCTCGCAGATCAGCACCTTGTCGCCGTCCCCCACCTGCTCCACCGCCCTGGCTCCCGCGGCGACGGCCGCCAGATTCCCCTTGTAGCGGGCAAAAAGGATGGAGAAGGAGGTCAGAAGAACATCCTCCGGCGTCTCCCGCGACACCCTGGCAAACGCCTGGCTGTCCGTGATCACCAGCTTTGGCTTTTTCCCAAGGCCGGATAGCGTTTCCTTAAGCTCCGTATCCTTCACCACCACGGCAACGGCCGAGGCCTCCAGCACGTCGCGGATGGTCTGCTGCTGAGGCAGGATCAGACGGCCCTTGGGCGCGGCCGAATCGATGGGAACCACCAGTACGGCCAGATCCATAGGCTCCAGCAGGTCCGCCACGATGCGGCGGCTGTTCTCCTGGGGTTTGCCAAGCGCAGCCAGACGTTCCTTCAATTCGGCGATGCCCTGTCCGGTGCGGGCGCTGATATAAAGCGGCTGTAAGCCGTCCCAGGGCTGGGTGGCGGAGAGGCCGGAGGCAGGCGCTTTTTGTCCGGCCGGTTCCGCCGTCGGCTCCGGAACCGAGCAGCCCGGCTGCTTCGCCGCAGACTTTAGCGAATCCGCCTTGTTGTACGCTACAACCACCGGAATCTGTTTCTGGCGGATGCGGCCGAACAACTCCAGATCCTCAGGTCCCGGCCCGGCCGCCGCGTCCACCACCAGCACCGCCACGTCGGTTTTGTTCAGTGTCTGATAACTCTTTTTCACGCGCAGCGCACCCAGCTCTCCCTCGTCGTCGATGCCCGGCGTATCGATCATCACCACCGGCCCCAGGGGCAAAAGCTCCATCGCCTTCACCACCGGGTCCGTGGTGGTCCCGCAGACGTCGGAGACCACGGCCAGATCCTGGCCTGTCACCGCATTGAGCACGCTGGATTTCCCCGCGTTCCTCTTTCCGAAAAATCCGATGTGTACCCGGTCCGCGCTTGGCGTATCGTTCATTCCCATAGGGCTCCTCCTCTCATCAGAACCGGAAATCCCGGATTCCGCTTTCTATCTGAATCAGACGTTCGCGCACGATCTGCTGTACCTTTTCTTTGGGAATATTCCCGATCTCCCGCTCAATCAAGACCTCGCCGATGCGCCTGGTATCCTCGGACGCATAGTCCATCAGATACTCCTTGAGCGTCATCAGAGCATTGGGATGACAGCAGTTCTGAATCTGCCCGCTCTTGCACAGGGACATGAACCGGTCTCCGGTGCGCCCTTCCCGGTAGCAGGCGGTGCAGAAGCTGGGAATATACCCCATACCCATGAGCCAGTTCACCACCTGGTCCAGGGTGCGGTTGTCGCTGACGTCGAACTGGGCGGAACATTCCTCCTCAGGTTCCGGCTCGTAGTAGCCGCCCACGCTGGTCTTGGAACCGCCGCTGATCTGGGAAATCCCCAGGTGCAGCACCCGCTCCCTGGTTTTCTGGCTCTCCCGGGTGGACACGATCATGCCGGTGTAGGGCACGGCAATGCGGATACAGGCCACGATCTTGGCAAAGGTGTCGTCGTCGATGCCGTTGTCAAAGGTATCCGGGTCAATGTCGTCGGCGCGGCGGATTCTGGGCACGCTGATGGTGTGGGGGCCCACGCCGAATACCGCCTCCAGATGCTCCGCGTGCATCAAAAGCCCGGCGAACTCATAGCGGTAAAGCTCCAGGCCGAACAGCACGCCGCAGCCCACGTCGTCAATTCCGCCCATCTGCGCCCGGTCCATGGCCTCGGTGTGGTAATCGTAGTCGTGCTTGGGGCCGGTGGGGTGTAGCTTCAGATAGCTCTCCTTGTGGTAGGTCTCCTGGAACAGTATGTAAGTGCCGATGCCCGCGTCCTTTAACTTCCGGTAATTCTCCACCGTGGTGGCGGCGATATTCACGTTGACCCGGCGGATGGCGCCGTTCTTGTGCTTGATCCCGTAGATGGTGTCGATGGACTCCAGCACGTACTCGATGGGATTGTGGACCGGGTCCTCGCCGGTTTCCAGGGCCAGGCGCTTGTGGCCCATGTCCTGAAGGGCGATGACCTCCCGGCGGATCTCCTCCTGGGTCAGCTTCTTTCTGGCGATGTGCTTGTTCTTAGCGTGGTATGGGCAGTAAACGCAGCCGTTCACGCAGTAGTTGGACAGGTACAGCGGCGCAAACATCACGATGCGGTTGCCGTAGAAATCCTTCTTGATCTGCTCGGCCAGGGCGAACATTTCCTGATTTTTCTCCTCCAGATCGCAGTCCAGCAGCACGATTGCTTCCTTGTGGGTCAGCCCCTTCCTCAACCTGGCTTTCGCCAGAATCTCGTCGATCAGAGCCTCGTTGTGCTTGTTGGCCTCCCCGTAGGCCAGTGTTTCCATGACTTCACCGTGGTCGATAAAGTCGTCCGCATGGGGTGATTTCGGATCATACATAATTCTCTTCTCCTTTTCTTTTGGGGTCAGGCTTCCTTCCCCCTCAATGATTGCGGCCCCGGCTTCCCCTCCCCCATCCTTGATCCGATGGGGAAAATGGGGACGTCACAGCCATTTATAGCTCCGAACCTTCCGTCCTGGAATGTCCGGGAGCATCTCCACGGTCAACGGCCACCTCATACCCGATGGAGGACATGGCTTGCCTTAATTGGTCCAGGCACTCGGCGGCTTCGTTTCCCGTACAGATCTTATTGTCATAGAGCAGGTATTTCTCCCGCACGTCCCCCGGCGAGAGGTTGGGCATCACCACATTGGCGCCCGCCAGAATCCCCTGCTCCCTGCCCCCCGGCGAAATGGTCCCCAGGGCCGTGGTCGCTGGTAAAAGCACCCGCGGCAGCATAAGCCGCACCAGTCCCAGGAGATACACCGTCAGCTCCAGCGTCCCCGCCGCACAGGCGGCAAAGGGCGTGTCGTGGTGTGGGATAAAGGGGCCGATCCCCACCATTTCCGGCTCAAAATCTCTTAAAAATTCCAAATCATCCAGAATACAGTCCATGGTCTGCCCCGGGGAGCCCACCATAAACCCAGCCCCGGTCTGAAAGCCGATGTCCTTTAAATCCCGCAGGCATTCCATGCGCCGCCTGAGGGACAGCTCTGCCGGGTGCAGCTTCCCATAGTGCTCGTGGTTGGCCGTCTCGTGGCGCAGCAGGTACCGGTCCGCTCCTGCCGCGAAGTAAGCCTCATAGCTGGCCCGGTCCTTCTCGCCGATGGAGAGCGTCACCGCGCAGTCGGGATACCCGGCCTTGATCGCGCGAACCAGGCCGGTGACGCGCCCGTCGGTGAAATACGGGTCCTCCCCGCCCTGGAGCACAAAGGTCCGAAATCCCAGCTCGTACCCGGCCCGGCAGCACTCCAGAATCTGCTCCTCTGTCAGGCGGTAGCGGGAGGCGCAGCGGTTGTCCCGGCGGATGCCGCAGTAATAACAGTTGTTTTTACAGTAATTGGTAAATTCGATGAGGCCGCGTATGTAGACCTTATTGCCGAAAACCCGATGCTGGATTTCTCTGGCCCGGGCGAACAGATCGTCCCGGTGCTCCCCGTCCCGGTGCTCCAGGAGGCAGGCCAACTCCCGCCGGGTCAGCTTCTCCCCCGCGGCCAGGCGGTCGATGAGGGGGCGGAGGGGCGGGGCGTTCCGGCCCGTCAAGCCTGCTTCTCCCCTGCTTTGGAGTACAGCGCCTTGGAGGTGATGCCCGGCAGGCGGCCCAGCTTTCCGGACAGGGCGCTGATGGCGTCCTGGGGCGCGTCCACCACGATGCTGATGATGTTCATCTTCTTTTTCTCATAGGGAAGCCCCATGCGGCCGATAATGTACTGGCCGTACTGATGGAGAATGGTGTTCACCGCTTCCACCGACTCCCTGTTCTCCACAATAATTCCGATTACCGCGATTCTTGTCTCCATTTTTCCCTCCTGGTTTTGCTGATCAATTCCCGGCGGCGCTTTGCCGGGACATTTAAAAAGGGCACGCCCTGAAGGCGCACCCTGAACAGACACATCTGCTGTGTATTGTCGTTTCTACCGTCGCCTTTCCCGTCAGCTCTGCTTGGGGTCAGTATCATAACTATGAATTTACAACTCCTTTGCCGGAAGAATCTCTTGCGGCGCAGTGTTATCTATTATGATACGGGATCAGCGCCGGTCTGTCAATCCGGCTTTATTGACTAAAATGTCGGACAATTCTTGTACAATCTGACGGATCAGCAGAGGGATTTGTCCCCTACCATGATGCGGATAATCTCCTCGTTGGTGGCCTTCATGCCGTCCTTGCCCAGGCGGCCCACGTTGGCGATGGTGGCTTCCACGCCCTTGGTCACGATGCCGTCGCCGCCGTAGAACTGCTGGCCGCGTATGTACATGTTGTAGCCCAGAATTCCTGCGTCCACGGCGGAGGCGATCTTCGCCGCGCAGGAGGCCTTTGCGCCGTCGCAGACGATGCCGGACACCACCGCCAGGGCGTTGACCACGGTATGCACCACCTCGTCGTAACCGCCGCCGCAGAGGTAGGCGATTCCGGCCCCCGCTCCCGCTCCCGCGCTTACAGCGCCGCAGTAGGCGGACAGCCGGCCGATTCTGGTTTTCTGGTGGATGGCGGTCAGGTTGGATAACGCCAGGGCCCGGTACATTTTATCCGCGCCGGAGTTCAGCTCCTTCGCGTACACCACCACCGGGATGGAGGCGGTCATCCCCTGGTTGCCGCTGCCGGAGTTGATCACCACCGGGAGCTCGCAGCCGTTCATTCTGGCGTCGGAACCGGCGGCGGCCATGGCTTTTGCCCTGGTGCGCACGTCGTTACCGTAGGTGTCAAGAAGCACCTTGCCGATGTTGGCGCCGTAATTCCCCTTGATGCCCTCGTCGGCGATTGCCATGTTGTAGTTCACCTGGCGGTCCAGCAGCTCCTTCACGTCCTCCACGTCCATGGTGGTGATGAAATCCCAGATGCCCTCCATGGTCAACAGGGTGCGGTCGGTCAGGCCCTCCTCGCTCTCGTCCGCCACCGGAATGTCAAACAGCACCTGACCGTTCTTCTCCTTGCGCACGATGTTGGTGTGGTAGTTGGCGATACGCACAAGGGCGCTGTCCCCGTCTTTCCAAAGGGTCACGATGATGTCGAAGGTGATGTTGTTGTCCACGTACTCCACGTCAATAGGGATGTTCTCCATAAATTCACGGATTTTCCCCACCCGGTCGGGATCCACATGGGCGATCACCTCCAGCTCCCGGGAGGCGTCGCCTGCCACGATACCGGCCGCCGCCGCCGCGGGGATTCCCTTCAAATGGCCGGTGTTGGGCACGATAACGGACTTCACGTTTTTGATAATGCTGCCGCTGGCCTGAACCTTCACCCGGTCCGGCATGCCTCCTAAAATATCACGGGCTACGGCGGCGCCGTAGGCGAGGGCAATGGGCTCCGTACATCCCATGGCGGGCACCAGCTCTTCTTTCAAAATCTGAATATACGCACCGTATCTCGCATCTGTCTTCTCCATCTTCATCTCCTGACCTTTCGTACAAATTTAAATCGTTTTGGGTTGAATTGTTGTTGATTTTAGTGTAGCATAGAGGGGATGAGATGTAAATTTTAATGATTTTATGATATCGTTTAAAATTTTTTATAGAAGGAAGCGCACAGGAAGATACTGCCATCACAATGTTCAATATGTTTGGCGAATGTTTTCGCCCATAACAAAAGAGCGTTGGAATACCGCGATTCCAAACGCCCTCTCGTATGCAATCTGAGCCGACTTAAACATTACACGGCGGCAAAAAAAGACTATCTCCGGCCAAGAACATTTGTTTTTATTTTCCGTATTACGTGTTATACTTGACAAGGCATAAATCTCCTTGCTGTGTAATTGTTTCCCGACAATTCCGCTATACCGACAGCGCTGGTTTGTGCTGTTTTTGCGGACAGAACTTGATCATAAATGTTTCCGGTTGATCCGGGTCAGGCAGGTGGATTGGATGGAGTTTCGTGAGATTGTCACCTTCATGGAGGTGGCGCAGCTAAAAAGTTTCAGCCGGGCGGCGGAGAAGCTGGGGTATTCCCAGGCGGCCGTGACCATACAGATCAAGCATTTGGAGCAGGAGCTGGGGGCGCGGTTGTTTGACCGGATCGGAAAGCAGGTGACGCTGACCCACCAGGGGGTAGTGTTCACGGAGCACGCGGGGCGTCTGATCACGGACATGGCGCGGGCCAGGACGGCGCTTTCGGAACCGTCGGAGCTTTCCGGACGGCTGTGCATCGGCACCATCGAATCCATCTGCGCCACGATTTTCCCGGATCTGCTGAAGGAATATCACCGGCTATATCCCAGAGTTTCCGTGAGCATTGTCACCGGCTCGCCGGACAAGCTGCTGGATATGATGAACTGCAACGCCCTGGATATCGTGTATTTTCTGGACAAGAAGATGTACGACCCCAAGTGGGTCAAGGCCCTGGAGGTGCCGGACCGGGTCATTTTCGTCACCAGCGCGGACAATCCTTTGGCAAACGCCAGCATTTCACTGGAGGAAATGATCCGGCAGCCTTTTATTCTGACGGAGAAGGACGCCAGCTACCGTCTCCTGCTGGAGCAGCATCTGGCGTCCCTTGAGCTGGATATCCATCCGTTTCTGGAAATCGGCAACACGGAATTTATCGTCCGCCTGCTGCGCGACAACCAGGGCGTTTCCTTTCTGCCGGAATTCACCGTGCGCCAGGACATCGAAAACGGCCGCCTGGTCCCGGTTCACGTCCCGGGCTTTACCATGCGCATCTGGAAACAGATCGTCTACCACAAGGATAAGTGGGTGAGCCGGGAGATGGAGGCCTTTCTGCTGCTGGCCTCCCAGTCCGAGCCGCCGGTCTAAGGCGCTCTGCCGGACAAAAAGTGGAGTTCTCCTCATGTGGGAAGAACTCCATTTTTTTAACTATTTTAATCCAGTTCCGCCGCAGTGCGTACATTTACCGCTGCCTCCGCATTTACCACAATAGCCGGATCCATGGCAGAGACTGCATGTCTGCGAGCCGCTTCCTCCGCATCGCTTGCAGATGCCAAGTCCACTGCACCTAGCGCATTTTACCCACCGCACATCCAATCCTGTATAGTGGTTTTCTCCACCCTGTCCGTCACATTTGGGACAGTCACCGCCTCCGAAACAAGTTTCGCAACTCACTTCCCCATTGCCGAAGCATTCGTCACAGCTGCCTAATCCCAGGCACTGCCCGCAATCACCCAAGCCGCCGCAGTAATCACAGTATGGATCCGAGGTGCTCTTTTTCCCGCCAGCGGTAGTTTCTTTTGGAACTGTTTCTTTTGGGACTGTTTGTGGCACCGTGCTATTGGCGGCACCGGTAGCCCCGGCGGCGCTTCCCTCCTCCTTGGAAACGGTCTTGGGATGAGCCGCTCCAATGGTAAAATTAAATTCGGCTTTCAATTTGCGTTTTTCCTTAAAGATCGAAAAACCGTCCAGATCGACCACTTTGCATTCCGCGGTACCGGAATAGGAACCGTCTGATTTTAGCTCCAACGACATTTTCACATCGTCGTCTGAGGCGGAGTAGTCCTTCTGCTTCCCGGTGTAGTCCGGATATCTGCAATCCAAAACCATGCCGTGGCCGGAGGCCTCAATCTCGCTGACAATCACCTGTAAAATGGTATCTCCGGACTCATTATAGATCATGTAATATGCGTGAAATTCCGTGTCCGGGTCCCCATCCGCCTTTCGCAGATAACCGGTATACGATTCTTTGTCAATCGTCACCTCCATCGTATTCGCCTCCACAGCCGCCATTGCCGGGAAAGCCCCCATCCACACGGCAAGGGTCGTACCTAACAGTAGTAACCATTTCTTTAAACGTCCCATTTAACTGCCTCCTGTACGTTGTGTGATTTGTTTTTTTATTATACCACACAACAACTTCTTTTTCTGCATTGTTTTTCCGTTCCTTCACAGCGGCGCCTATCATTCATCAGACAACAAGCAGGCAGGGCTTCCGGTGCGCTCCGTTTTCCCTGCCTGCTTGTTTCAATATCGCGGCGATTGTATCCGCTATTTCCCGTTGATATAGTTCACCAGCCCGCCTGCGCTGATAATCTTCTGCATAAACGGCGGGAAGGACTGTCCCTGGTAGCGCTCGCCCTTGGTCTTGTTAGTGATCAGACCGGAGTCAAAGTCCACCTCCACCTCGTCCCCGGCCTCGATGGAACGGGCCGCCTCCACGCACTCGATGATGGGGAGGCCGATGTTGATGGAGTTGCGGTAGAAAATCCGGGCAAAGGTCTCCGCGATCACGCAGCTGACTCCGGCGCACTTGATGGCCAGAGGCGCGTGCTCTCTGGAGGAGCCGCAGCCGAAGTTCTTATTGGCCACAATGATGTCGCCCTTCTGCACCTTGTTCACAAAGTCCTTGTCAATATCCTCCATGCAGTGCACCGCCAGCTCCTCGCCCTTGGTGGCGTTTAGGTAGCGGGCCGGAATGATTACGTCCGTATCCACATTATCTCCATATTTAAACACATGTCCGCATGCTTTCATCTTCTATCCTCTCCTTTCTCAGTCCAGCTCGCAGGGGCAGCTGATCTTGCCGGTCACGGCGCTGGCCGCGGCAACCGCGGGGCTTGCCAGGTACACTTCGGAATCCACATGGCCCATGCGGCCCACAAAGTTGCGGTTGGTGGTGGATATGCAGCGCTCGCCCGCCGCCAGAATGCCCATGTAGCCGCCTAAGCAGGGGCCGCAGGTAGGTGTGCTCACAATGGCGCCCGCCTCCACAAAGATCTCCAACAGACCTTCCCGCATAGCCTGCAGATAGATGGCCTGGGTTGCGGGAATCACGATACAGCGCACGTTTTTCGCAACCTTTCTGCCCTTTAAAATCTCAGCCGCCACCCGCATGTCGTCGATGCGCCCGTTGGTGCAGGAGCCGATCACCGACTGGTCGATCTTCACGTCTCCCACGTTGTCGATGGTCCTGGTGTTGGAGGGAAGGTGGGGGAAGGAAACCGTGGGCTTAAGCTCGGACAGATCGATCACATAGGTGGCATCGTATTCTGCGTCCGGGTCCGCCTCGTAAACCTTGAAATCCCGTTTGGAATGCTCCTTCAAATATGCCACGGTCTGCTCATCCACCGGGAAGATGCCGTTCTTTCCGCCGGCCTCAATGGCCATATTGCAGATGGTAAACCGGTCGTCCATAGTCAGGTTCTTTACGCCCTCGCCGGTAAATTCCATGGATTTGTAGAGAGCGCCGTCCACGCCGATCATGCCGATGATGTGCAGAATCACGTCCTTGCCGCTGACCCATTTTCCGGGCTTGCCCACCAGCTCAAACTTGATGGCGGAGGGAACCTTGAACCAGGCCTTGCCGGTCACCATTGCGGCCGCCATGTCCGTGGAGCCCACGCCGGTGGAAAATGCTCCCAGCGCGCCGTATGTACAGGTGTGGGAATCCGCGCCGATCATTGCGTCCCCCGCCACAACCAGGCCTTTCTCCGGAAGCAGGGCGTGCTCGATCCCCATGTCGCCCACGTCGAAATAGTTGGTGATCTCATGCCGGCAGGCAAATTCCCGGCAGCATTTGCAGTTCTCGGCGGACTTGATGTCCTTGTTGGGGATAAAATGGTCCATCACCAGCGCGATCTTGTCCTTGTCAAATACCGTCTGCTTGTCGATCTTTTTCATCTCGTTGATCGCCACCGGTGAAGTGATGTCGTTTCCCAGCACCAGATCCAGATCCGCCTCGATCAGCTGTCCGGCTTTCACCTCCGAAAGCCCCGCGTGGGCGGCAAGGATTTTCTGGCTCATCGTCATTCCCATAAGTAATTCCTCCTTGGATTCTTCTTTTATAGAGAAAAATTTATTAAAATTTATTTTCCACGCTTTACATTCTAACACAAGAACTGCTATAATAAAAATACATAATATGAATGGTATATATGAAAAGAAGTTATATCATTTTTGCGTCAAATTTATCCTATGAGAGAGGATTGATCCTATGGAACAAAACCTGTCACAGTACAAAATTTTTTATGAGGTGGCAAAGGCCGGCAATATTTCCAAAGCGGCCAAGGAGCTCTACATAAGCCAGCCCGCCATCAGCAAGGCCATCGGCAAGCTGGAGGACAGCCTGGGACTCTCCCTGTTTACCCGCAGCTCCCGCGGGGTACAGCTGACCAGCGAAGGGGAAATCCTGTTCGAGCATGCCAGAGAAGCCTTTGAAGCCCTGGAGCGCGGCGAGCAGGAGCTGCGCCGGATCCAGGAATTCGACATCGGCCACCTGCGCATCGGCGTCAGCAACACTCTGTGCAAATACATCCTGCTGCCGTACCTGAAGACCTTTATCGACCAGTACCCCCACATGAAGGTGACCATCGAGAGCCAGTCCACGGTCCAGACCTTAAACCGTCTGGAACAGCAGAAGATCGACCTTGGGCTGGTGGCGGAGCCGTCCCTGCGCAAGGACCTCTCCTTCATCCCGGTGATGGACATCCAGGACATTTTCGTGTCCACCAGGGCCTATCTGGAAAACCTGTACCTGCGGGAGGGTTCGGACACCAACATCTTTGAGACCGGCAATATCATGCTGTTGGACGAGAACAACATGACCCGCCACCACGTGGACGAGTACATGGCGGAAAACGCCATCTTCCCCCACCAGATTCTGGAAGTCACCACCATGGACCTGCTGATCGAATTCGCCAAGATCGGCCTGGGGGTGGCCTGCGTGATCCGGGAGCTGGTGCAGAAGGAGCTGGACACCGGCGTGCTGGTGGAGATTCCCCTGCAGAATTCCATCTCCCGCCGCACCATCGGCTTCGCCTACCATCCCAGCAACCAGGCCATGGCCTTAAAAACCTTCCTGGAATTTCTGTATTAGAACACGGGCGGATAATGGTGAAGCGGAACGGCATAGCGACATTTGTTAAATGTCATTTGACACTTTGTCAGTTAAGTGTTATACTCTAAAAAACGATCAGGAGGTGAGACATGCGCGACGTAAAGGAATCGGAAGTGCGTCAAGCCGAGATTATGGACGCGGCTTTATCGCTGTTCATTGAAAAGGGGTATTTAAACACCACAACCCAGGACATTATTGATCGGGTAAAGATCTCCAGAGGGCTGCTCTATTACCATTTCAAGAACAAGGAAGATATTCTCTACCGCCTGATCGAGCGGTATTCCGAACCAATGCTGCGGAAGTTATCCTCCATCGCATACGATCCGGAACTATCCGCCCCGGAGAAAATCAAAGCGTTCATTGAAAGTACCCTCGTTCTGCCCGGAGATGTCACAAAGGAGATGACAACGCTCCAGAAAACCGTAAACCTCGGACAAAACCGCTATTTGATCGACCAGTTTTCCCACAACTTCATAAACAAGCTGACGGAATATTTTTCCGCCATCATTGAGCAGGGAAACTCAGAAAATGTATTTCATGTAGCCTATCCCAGGGAGACCGCTTCCTTTTTAGTGACGGGATATGTGTTCGTATCCAACGAGGTAAAGGCGGCGCACATGGACGCGGACGGGCAGAACCGATACATTGCCGCTTTCAAGGCAGTTCTCGCGCGTACATTCGGCATGGACATGAATCTTTTTGAAGATTAACGGCCACCGGCAAATCGCCGGTGGCATCATTGGCGCCGCAACTGACAAAGTGTCAGTTTCATTCAAAAAAGGAGGACTCACGATGTTGAACATCAGCCATCTTAGCAAATCTTACAACGGAACGAAAAAAGCCGTGGACAACCTTTCCCTCACCATTGAATCCGGGGACATATACGGCTTCATTGGCGCAAACGGCGCGGGGAAAACCTCAACCATCAAGGCGGTTGTCGGGATTCATGATTTTGAAAGCGGAAGCATTCGGATTTGCGGACATTCCATCCAGGAGGACCCCCTCCTGTGCAAAAGCGTTCTGGCCTATATCCCGGACAATCCCGACTTGTACGAGCATTTAACCGGATATCAGTATATCGGCTTTATTGCCGACCTATTCCGGGTTTCCGGCGCCGACCGGGCCGAAAAAACCAAAAAATATGGGGATATGTTCGAGATGACGGATCGTCTGGGCAATCTGATTGCCTCCTACTCTCATGGCATGAAGCAGCGGACGGCCATTATAGCCGCTTTGGTACATTCCCCAAAACTGCTGATCCTGGATGAACCCTTTGTTGGGCTGGACCCCAAAGCCGCATTTGCCCTGAAACAGATTATGCGGGAATTGACTTGTGAAGGCGGGGCCATCTTCTTTTCCACCCACGTCCTTGACGTGGCGGAAAAACTCTGCAACAAAATTGCCATTATAAAAGACGGCAGATTGATTGCCAGCGGCCGGACCGAAACGGTCAAAGGAAACCAATCGTTGGAGGATTATTTTATGGAGGTGCAGGGCGCATGAGACGGACGATGCAGCTGTTCAGGATACAGCTATTCAATCTTTTTCCGATCCACGAAATCCGGGAACCGGGAAACAGGAAGAAACGCGCGGCTGTCATTTTAAGCATCGGCGGGACGGCCGCCGCATTGTTCCTCTGCGCTTACAATATTTTAACCGCAGGGGCGTTAGCCGAAGCCGGGGAAGGCGCGTTAATCCCCGCCTATATGGTTTCCATATCCAGCTTCGCAGTTCTGTTCCTGACAATGTTTCGCGCGTGCGGAATCCTGTTCGGAACCAGGGATATGGATCTGCTTGCCTCCCTTCCTGTAAAAAACAGCGAAATCATTGGCAGCAAGTTTCTGTTGATGTACCTGATGAACCTGTTGATCAGCATAATCTTTATGATACCGGGCGGAATCGTCTGGATTGCAGATGTGAAAACAGATTTGCCCCACTTCGCCCTTTTTCTGTCTGCCGCTTTTTTTGTTCCGCTGGTTCCAATGTGCCTGGCGTCGGCTATCAGCCTGTTGATTGTGCTTGCGTCCTCGCACTTTAAAAACAGAAATATCGTGTCTCTTTTATTATCCTTTGCCGCTTTAGGCCTGGTTGGATACATTGCGGTTTCCAGTATGCACAGTGAGGGGGATATGGGCAATGTGGGAGCAATGCTGGCAAAGCAGATAACCGGACTTTACCCATTATCAGGCCTCTTTTTAAAAAGCGCGGGCGGCAAAACCGGCGTCGGACTGTTCCTCGTCCTGTCCGCCGCTGTTTTCTCCCTGTTCATAAAGGTTACCTCCGCCAATTATTGCAGGTTAAACGCGCTGGCAGGCGCGGGTTCAAAATACAGCAAACGCAGATTCCCGTTAAAAAAGCATACTCCCTTTTCCGCCCTTTTCCGAAAAGAGCTTGGACGATTTTTCAGCTCCTACACGGCGGTTCTCAACGCCGGTTTCGGCGTGCTGCTGCTCTGCGTTTTCAGCGTCCTGCTACTGATCCTGCCCCCGGAGCAATTAGGGGAATACGCCGGGATTGAGAATATGAGTGGTTTTCTCTCCGACTACGCCCCGGTTGTAGTCGCGGCGCTGCTCTCGTTAAGCTGTCCGGCTGCGTCCGCTGTCTCTCTGGAGGGAAAAAATGTCTGGATCCTGCAAAGCGCCCCGGTTGCCATAAAAACCTTGATCGACAGTAAACTTGCGGTCAATATCCTATTACACTTATTTGGCTATTTGCCCGCCGTATGCTCCATTCTTATCCGTCTGCATATGACGGCGCTGCAAACTGCCGGACTGTTATGGATCCCGGTTTGCTATTCGGTCTTCATTGCGGTGCTTGGCCTTTTCCTCAACCAGAGATACCCCAATTATGATTGGGACAGCGAGGGAATGGTGGTAAAGCAAAGCCTGCCCGTCATCGTTGCCGGGATCGCCGGCATGGTCTGTGTGGCCGCTCCCGTCCTGCTGAGCTGGATTTTATCCGTGCCCATCCTGTCTGCGCTCTGGATCACCGCCGGAATCCTTACGGCTGCCGCCGCCATCATGTACCACAAATTATGCTGCTTAAATTACCTGTAACATTCGCGGCGGCAGCGCCATTCACCTAAAAAACCGGGGCGGGCAACGCTGCGACATCCATCGCAGCGCTGTCCCGCCCCAGCTAATATTTTCCCGGATTATTGTTACAATTAGTTGTTGATCAGCTTGTCGGTGTCGTTCCAGCTGTACAGCTTTCTCAGCTCCGCGCCGACCTTCTCTAAAGGCTGCTCGGCCTCGTTCTTTCTCATGGCGTTGAAGTGCGGGCTGCCAACCTGGTTCTCCAGCAGCCACTCCTTGGCGAAGGAACCGTCCTGGATATCGGACAGGATCTTCTTCATGGCCTTTCTGGTCTCGTCGGTCACGATCTTCGGTCCGGTGATATAATCGCCGTACTCAGCCGTGTTGGAGATGGAGTAGCGCATGCCGGCAAAGCCGCTCTCGTAGATCAGGTCCACGATCAGCTTCATCTCATGTACGCACTCGAAATACGCGTTCTCGGGAGCGTATCCGGCCTCAACCAGAGTCTCAAATCCGGCCTTCATCAGCGCGCAAACGCCGCCGCACAGCACAGCCTGCTCGCCGAACAGATCGGTCTCGGTCTCAACGCGGAAGGTAGTCTCCAGAATTCCGGCTCTCGCGCCGCCGATGCCTTGGCCGTAAGCCAGCGCCATATCGAGAGCCTTGCCGGTTGCATCCTGATGAACCGCAACCAGACAGGGGGTTCCTCTGCCTCTCTGATACTCGCTTCTCACGGTGTGGCCGGGAGCCTTGGGAGCAATCATGGTCACGTCCACATCCTTGGGCGGAACGATCTGGCCGAAGTGGATGGCAAAGCCGTGAGCGAACATCAGCATCATGCCGGGACGCAGGTTGGGAGCGATGGACTCCTTGTACATGGCGGCCTGCTTCTCGTCGTTGATCAGAATCATGATCACGTCGGCCTTCTTGGTGGCCTCCGCTGCGGTATATACCTCAAATCCCTGCTCCTCCGCCTTCTTCCAGGAACGGCTTCCCTCGTACAGGCCAACGATCACGTTGCAGCCGGATTCCTTAAGGTTCAGCGCGTGGGCGTGGCCCTGGCTGCCGTAACCGATGACGGCAATGGTCTTGCCCTCCAGCAGTGATAAATTACAATCTTCCTGATAAAAAATCTTTGGCATTTCTTTATCCTCCTTATACCTCTTAGAAAATATATGTTAAGGTAACAAAACCGACGACTCTCTGTCCGCCTTTGGCCGCGCCCTTAGCTCACAATGTAATATGTAACAACTCCGCCTACGGCAGGGAAACGAGAATCTCGCGACCCCCCCCCCCGAAGCTGGAGG
>OBXQ01000439.1_pt1 | contig 21120 bp, 20 predicted proteins | sample 1476641 | NCBI WGS metagenome assembly OBXQ01 (sample SAMEA2580174, study PRJEB22360) | human gut metagenome | biome: human gut; feature: human-associated habitat; material: faeces | place: Denmark | collected 2008/2010
ATATCACGGCTCTAAATTTAGTGCTAAACGAAGTGCAGCCTAAATTTAGTAGTCTGCTAAGGCGAGTGAGTAAAGTTTTAAAATTTGCAAATTTACAAAATGGCATAAAAGAAGTTATTTATTACACACCTTAAAAAACCTCATAAATTTTTGCCAAGCAAAATGCCAAGATAGCTTGCGAGCAGGCAAAGGCTTAAATTTAAAATTATATTTAAAAAGCCTTTTATGAGTTCGCCTTCTAGTAAAAATTTAACACTATCAAGGCTAAAGCTTGAAAACGTGGTAAAGCCACCAAGTATGCCAACGACCAAGAAAACTCTCGCGCTTTGGCTTAAATTTAGACAAAATAAAACGCCGATAATGAAGCTGCCAAGCACATTTACACCAAGCGTTGCGAGCGGAAAGTGGCTAAATTTTAGCAGCTCCCCAGCTAAAAACCTGCATCCAGCTCCGATAAAGCCTCCAAGCCCGGCAAAAAGTAAATTTACAAGCATTAGTGGCAGATACTTGCAAAGCTAAAACCGCGCTTTGTAAGCTCCTCGATGTCCTTGCTTGCCTTCTCGCCTTTTGCGGTGAGGTAGTCGCCTATCACGATCGCGTCTGCGCCATTTTCGAAGATCTCGTACTGCCTCTCGCCTAATATCTTCTCCCTGCCACCAGCTATCATGACCCTAGTTTCTGGCAGTGCGCTTTTGGTCTCACGCACGATTTTTAGGGCTTCATCCGCACTAAGAGGTGGCTGATCGAGCCTTAGTGCGTCACTTTTTATGAAAAAATTTATAGGCGACGAAAATGGCTCAAGCTCTTTTAGGCTGGCTCTAAAGCTCACCCTGTCAGTCTCGCTCTCGCCAACGCCGTAAATGCCGCCAGTGCAAAGCATGAGCCCAGCCCTTTTTGCGTCTAAATTTGTCTGATATCGCTCGTCCCAAGAGTGCGTTGTGCAGATTTTGGAGAAATATTCGCGGCTAGTTTCTAGGTTGTGGTTGTAGCTAAAAACGCCAGCATTTTTGAGCTCACAAAGCTGCTCGTAAGTCGCCATGCCGTTACATGCGATGAGCATCAAATTTGGCACTTCTTTATGCACAGCTCTTGCCAAAGATGCGATGTAGTCGGTCTTTTTGTCATTTAGCCTAGCGCCACTTGTGACTAAACAAAAGCCAAGAGCGTGATTTTTATAAGCCATTTTAGCTTCGTCCACCACCTGCTGCACGCTTTTTTCTTTAAATTTCGTGATATCAGCGCCAGCTTTGGCACTTTGCGTGCAATAAGCGCAGTCCTCAGCGCAGTTTCCCTGAGTGACGGAACATATCGCACAAAGCATGATTGTTTTCATTTTTTATCCTTTTTTGGGGAGCATTATAGCTTTGGTAGGTTTAAAATTTAAGTATGGTCATCTTGAATTTACAAGAAATAGGTAAATTTAAATGTTTATTCCTTTGTTAAGTGGGAAGAGGCTTGAATTACGGTCTGCTTGCAGCTGCGAGCCCTGCGAAGCAAAAGAGCTCCCTTCCCCCCCCTTTTTTTTTAACAATCCCCTGTCTGCTTGCAGTTACGAGACGAAGTCGAAGTAAAGCCCCCGACGACGTTAGAGGGGCATGCTTTAGTGCTTCACACTGCATACGGTTTGCTTTTAAAAAATTTCTAGCAAAATTTTAAAATTTATGAGCGAGCATATCACGGCTCTAAATTTAGTGCTAAACGAAGTGCAGCCTAAATTTAGTAGTCTACTAAGGCAAGTGAGTAAAGTTTTAAAATTTGCAAATTTGCCTTGTGAAGTCATATAAGTGTCAAGTAAATTTTAAAATTTCATGAGCGAGTAATTTCGGCTCTAAAATTTGAGCTAAGCTGCAAGCGAAGCCAAATTTTAGTAGTCAACTCTTGCGAGTGAGTGAAATTTTAAAAATTTACTCTGCGATATAAATTTATCAAAAGGGAGACAAGGGGACTCGAGTTACGAGGCCGTCCCCTTATCCCCCTTTTTAAATCCCCCAAACCCCTAGCACGTTAGAAGTGCATGCAATCATGCTGACGCACTGCATGCGGTCTAAAATTAGGGTAGATTTTAAAATTTACAGAGAACTTTTACTTTCTATGATAAATTTCTGCTCTCTCTTTTAAAAGCCCTGTTTTTAAATTTGGCAAAGCGCTAAGCTCGTCAAAAAGTCCAAAAAGTGCATGCTGTGGCGGCAGGCTGAGGTGGGTGAGAGATTTTAGAGATAAGATAGGTGAGTAGTCCTTGCTCTTTATCCTAGCCACCAAGATCACAAGGCTGGTTAGCCCAGACATCTGGCGTAAGAACTCTAAGCTTTCGATGTGGATAAATTTAGGCGAAAGTCCGTCACCACTTATCTCTAGGCTCTTTAATTTTTGCAAATTTGAAAGCGCAGAGTAGTCGCTTATCTTTTGAAAATTCTCCATCGCAAGGCTTTCAAGCCCAGTAAGTGTCGCGATCGGCGCTATGCTTTTTACGCTAGCTCCTGAGCCAACAAAAAGGCTCTTTAGACTAGAAAGATTTGCCAGCGCGTCAAGGCTCTCATACGAACCCCATTTGATGTGAAGGCTCTTTAAATTTCTTTGGCAGCACACCGCATCAAAGAGCTCTTGAGGCATTTTGGTGCAAAAGTTAAGCTCATCAAATGCCTCCTGCTCGCTTCTTAAAAAGTCGCACCACTCATCAAGCACCGCTCTTTTTTGCTTGGCGGTTTTATACTGCGGCGTGAAGCTGTCCCCTAGCTGCGTGCAGTTTATCACAAGGCTCTTTTGCCCTTTATACTGGCTAACTTCTATGATGGTTTCAGGCATTTAAAGTCCAAATTTATAAGCCAAATTTAGGCTCAAAGGCTCAAATTTGGCTAGAAGTTTTAATTTTCAGAGATAAGTGTCTTTTTCTTACACTTTGTGCACTCTATAAATGTGCCTTTTTTTAGCTCTTTTTTGATCATATCGCCGCCACACTCATCGCATTTTTGCGCGACTGGCTCGTAGTTTGAGATGAAGTCGCATTTTGGATAGTTGGCACATCCATAAAATTTACCGCGCCTGCTAAATCTCTCGACGATCTCGCCGCCACATTTTGGACATGGCACATCAAGCTTTTTAAGCTCGCGTTTTGGCTTAGCTACCGCAGTAGTGCCAGTTTCTGCACTCTTTTCATTATCTTTTGCGACGTTTCTTGAGTATTTGCATTTTGGGAAATTTGAGCAAGCGATAAACTCACCGTATCTGCCCTTTCTAAGCACTAGCTCGCTTCCGCACTCTGGGCATTTTTCTCCGATCGGAGTGGCTGTTTTTAGGCTTTTTATGCCAGTTTTGCCAGCGCTTATTTTTTCCATAAATGGATAGTAAAAGTCGCTTAGTACCTTTTGCCAGTCAGCCTTGTCAAGTGCGATCTCATCGAGTTTTTCTTCAAGATGTGAGGTAAATTCGCTATCAACGATGTTGCTAAAGTGCTCCTCCAAAACGCCTATCATGCTAAATGCGATCTCGTTTGGTATGAGCTGCTTTTTCTCGATCCTCACGTAATCTCTTGATGTTAGCAGCGAGATGGTCGGTGCGTAGGTGCTTGGGCGGCCAATTCCTAGGCTTTCTAGCTTTTTAACAAGGCCAGCCTCAGAGTACCTGGCTGGTGGCTCGGTGAAGTTTTGCGTGCTTTTTATGCTTTGCAAACTCATCTCGTCGCCCTTTTTTAAATTTGGTAAAATTTTATCCTTATCAAGCTCGCCATAAACCTTGTAAAAGCCGTCAAATAGCACCTTTCTGCCACTTATCTTAAACTCGCCTTTTTCGCTTGCGACATAGACGTTTTGCGTTTGGCTCACACATGCGCTCATTTGGCAGGCTAAAAATCTATTGTAGATGAGCGTATAGAGTTTGAGCGCGTCTTTTTCTAAAAATTTAGCCGCGATTTGCGGTGTGAAGTTTAAATTTGTAGGGCGGATCGCTTCGTGGGCTTCTTGCGCGCCTTTTGAGCTTGTCGTGTAGCTGATCGCTTTAGTTGGCAGATACTCTTTGCCATAGTTTTGCAGGATATGCTCTCTAGCGGCTGCGACGGCCTCTTTGGCTAAATTTAAGCTATCTGTTCTCATATAAGTGATTGCACCCATGAAGCCATCGTTTGTTTGCACGCCCTCATAGAGGCTTTGCGCGATCATCATCGTCTTTTTAGGGCTAAAGCCAAGGCGGTTGCTCGCACTTTGCTGAAGTGTCGAGGTCATAAATGGCGGGCTTGGCTGGATCTTTCTATCTTTGCTCTCGATCTCACGGACGCTAAATTTCTCATTTTGTAAATTTTCAATGATGTATTTTGCGCGGTCTGGGTTTTGGATGGTTAGCTTTTCGATCTTTTGGTTTTCAAATTTAACTAGCTCGGCATCTAGGTCTTTTTTAAAAACGGTGTCGATAGTGTAGTATTCAACCGGTTTAAATGCCTGAATTTCACGCTCGCGGTCGACTATTATCTTTAGCGCTGCACTTTGCACCCTGCCAGCGCTTAAGCCTTTTTGTATCTTTAAATTTAAAAGCGGGCTTAGCTTGTAGCCAACGATGCGGTCAAGCAAGCGCCTTGTTTGCTGGGCATTAACGCTGTTCATATCGACATGTCTTGGGCTTTTTAGAGCGTTTTGTATGGCGCTTTTGGTGATCTCGTGAAAGACGATACGAGGCAGGCTGGTTGGCTCTTTACCGATGGCGTTTGCGATGTGAAACGCGATCGCCTCGCCCTCTCTATCCTCATCGGTCGCGAGGTAAATTTCATCTGCACCCTTTGCAAGCTCTTTTATCTCTTTTACGATGGCGGAGTGATCGCTACTGATGCGATACTCTGGGGTAAATTTATCGTCCTCTATCTTGATGCCAAAGCTCGTTTTTGGCAGGTCTCTGATGTGGCCTTTTGATGCGATGACGTTGTAGCTTTTGTCTAAGAAATTCTTGATAGTCTTTGCTTTTGCGGGAGATTCCACGATGATTAAGCTTTTCATTTATATATAGCCTTTAATTTTTTTGGCGTAATTGTAGCAGAAATAATTTTTTGGAGTGCAATGTGTGAAAAATTTTTAGATGGAGCGCGATTTTTGTTTTTTATAAAAATTTTTATGCATAGCTCTAAACTTTTTTAAAAACCGATCGATATAGTTTTCGTGCGACATGAAGTCGTAACTTAAAACATAAAAGGATTTACAATGAGTTTTCGTATTAACACAAACGTAAACGCACTTAACACACACGCTAACGCAGTTAGCAACAACGTTGACCTATCTAAGTCACTTAACAAACTTAGTTCTGGTCTTAGAATTCAAACAGCTGCAGATGACGCTTCAGGTCTATCTATCGCAGATAGCTTAAGAAGCCAAGCTTCAGCTCTAGGTCAAGCTATTGCAAATGGTAATGATGCTATTGGTATCATTCAAGTTGCCGACAAAGCTATGGACGAGCAGTTAAAAGTTCTTGATACTATCAAGACTAAAGCTACTCAATCAGCTCAAGACGGCCAAACAACTCAATCACGCCAAGCATTGCAAGCTGATATCGTTCGTCTAATGGAGGAGCTTGACAATATCGGTAACACTACTTCATTTAACGGTCAGCAACTACTAAACGGAACATTCTCTAATAAAGAGTTCCAAATAGGTGCTTATTCAAACCAAACTGTTAAAGCAAGTATTGGTGCGACTACATCTGACAAGATCGGTCTTACACGTTTTGAGAGTTCAAAACTTTTAACTGGTACAGATAAAGTTAGCCTTAAATTCTTAAGCGTTGATGGTGTAAATGATATTAGTATAGCTTCTACTAAGATATCAACTGGTCTTGGAACTGGTGTTGGTAAATTAGCTGAAAATATCAACAAAACATCTGATAAGACAGGCATTAGAGCTACATTTGATGTAACTAGAACTATGTCAACTGCTATAGTAAGCGTATCTATCAAAAGCTTTGCTATCAACGGCGTTAAAATCGGCGACCTTGATGTAAAAGAAAACGATAGCAACGGCGCTCTAGTAAATGCGATCAACGCTGTTAAAGATCAAACAGGTGTTGAAGCTTCTATCAACACAGAAGGCAAAATGGTTCTAACAAGCCGTGACGGTCGTGCGTTTAGTGTTTCAGGTGATAATATCTCAAAAGCAATCGGTATGAAAAAAGACCAAGTTTTCGTTGGCCGTATCAACCTTGTTCGCCTTGATGGTAGAGATATCAAACTATCTGCAAAAGGCGCAGCTGGCGGTGATGCTCTAAAACTAGAGTCAGAAGCTTTCTCAGCAAAAGGTGGTGCTCAAGCTTCAGTTGCTTTAAGAGATGTAAGAGGTCAAATAGACGGCAAACTAGCTAGTGCTATGGGCTTCCAAAGAATGACTAAAGTGCTTACAGTAGCTCAATCAGCTGGTGTAATGACACTAAAAGGCGCAATGGCTGTTATGGACATCGCTGAGTCAGCTCAAAAAACACTTGATCAAGTTCGTTCAGACCTTGGTTCAGTTCAAAACCAACTTCAAGCTACAGTTAACAACATAACTGTAACTCAAGTTAACGTAAAATCAGCAGAATCACAAATCAGGGACGTAGATTTTGCTAGCGAGTCTGCTAACTTCTCAAAACATAACATCCTAGCTCAATCAGGTGCTTATGCTATGAGTCAAGCAAACAGCGTTCAACAAAACGTAATGAAGCTACTACAATAAACGTAGCTAGTTAAATTAAGTTTTAAATAGGGCTTTGTTGCAGTAGCAAAGCCTTAATGTGTTAATGCTTTTACAATACGCAAACCCCCAGCCCCAAAGCTTAGTCTTTGGGGTTTTAGATATTTTTCCATATTAAGTTAAATTGTAAAAATAGAAAAATATAGATAGAAAGCTCTCGCTTGGTAAAAATTTAGTATGAGAAAAAGTGCGTATAAAAAGCGATATATAAATTTATCTAGCTTAGACTAGATAAATTTATACTATTTTATTTATATTTTTATAGGCTAAAGCCATCATCAACTACGATATTTTGTCCATTTACATATTTTGAAGAGTCACTTAGCAGATACACTAAAGCCCCGCATATATCATTTGCGTCAAGCATGCCTTTTGTGCCACATCTCTTTTTATATTGGCTTAAAAATGTCTCAGGCTGTCCGTCCAAAATCCCTCCAGGACTTATGGCATTCACGCGGATATTATCTTTTTTAAACATCTTTGCCATATATTTTGTCATACCAAGAAGGCCGTGTTTTACGACTGTGTATTCGACTGGAGAGTGCATATTTGTCCCCTCATATGTCTCAAAGGCAGGCGCTCCGATACCTTGAATGGATGAGATGTTTATGATATTACCATAACCTTGCCTTAAAAAATACTTGATGAAATTTTGTGAGATATTAAAGTATCCACCAAGATGTAAATTTAAAAAATCATTAAAATCATCCATGTCGATCTCAAAAAATTTCTTACCGTAATTTTTACTTTTTGGATAGGCATTATTCACTAGTGCATCTATGTGACCATATTTTGAATGCAAGAAATTTATAGCTTCATTGATAGAATTTGCATCACTGATATCAATTTGCAAAACCTCGATCCTCGCATCTTTTTGCGCGCTTGTAATCTCATCTTTTAATAAATTTGCTCTTTTTGTATCGACCTCTGCTATCACACCAACTCCGTTTTGGCTAGTAATCGCTCTTATGAAAGCACTTCCTATCCTGCCAGCTCCCCCTGTAACTACTATGACCTTATCTTTTAGCATTTTTTTCCTTCATTAAAAACTCTACAAATTTAAAATCAAGCTCACAATCTATATCGATCGATCTATCTTCATCCATCACATAAAGTCCGGTTTTTGGTAAAAATAAAGTGTCATTATTTAGCAAAACTTCACGCTTCCAGATGTAAATAGAAGCGTTCATATCATAAGTCTTTGGTGCATCTTGACGGCGCAAAATAGCATTTGGCAAAGTTTTTGCTAGCGCTACATGTCCATCTGGATAAATTTCAACTAAATTAAAATATGGACTTCTTCTGCTTGGCATAGCGGTTATTAAGTTGTCATTATCATCACGCAAAAACTGCTCAAAAGAATTTGTTATATCGCTTACATCACGAAGTGGAGATGTAGCGTCAAGATCGATTTCATAGTCAAATTTACGTCCATAATGTTCCTCGCTTTTTAAAAAAACATCTTTTATAACATCAAGTTTTCCTGCCGTATCGCTAGCCATAGCAGCATCTCTTTTAAAAAAGACCTCTGCGCCGTACTTTACAGCTGCTTCTGCTATCAGGTCGCTATCTGTGCTAATAACTATATGTTCAAATAAATTTGATGCTATTGCCTGCTCTATGGTGTGAGCTATAAGTGGCTTACCGCAAATCTCTCGAACATTTTTGCCTTTAACTCCCTTACTACCACCTCTTGCGCATATCGTACATAAAACATTACTCATTGTTTTGCCTTTGAATTTGATCTATCGCGTCCATCACATCTAGCCCCTCATCAAAGCTACAAATATATCTTTGCTCACCCAAAACATCTTTATGCATAGCTAAAAACATCTCGTTTCTTGCCAAATTTGGCATGTTAAAAATTTGCTTACTACTATCTTGCTTAGTAAGAGTGCCTGCCATAAAGTCAAGCTCATATGTAGAGCCTTCGCACTCCACACGCAAGCTTCTATGTGTGATATGGCTTAGATAGTCAATGCTTACATTTGCTATGGCATCCGTTTTTGTCTTGCCAAAAACCACACATAGATCATCGCTTGTTATCTCTAAATTTGAAATTTTACCTTGAAAGCTCATTAGGCTTTCAAATTTGCCACATAGCCACATGGTGTAGTCTAACTCATGGCTAAGATCTAACAAGACTCCGCCACCTTTTTCTTTGCTAGCACTATAGCATCTTCTATAGTCGCCACTTCGCCAGCTTGGTAGATACTGACCGCAATTGGCATTTAGATATAAAATTTTCTCGTTTTTTAAAAACTCTTTTAGCTGTTGCAACAATGGATGAAACCTTAGCACATAACCTACAAAAATTTTATTATTTTTGGGCGTGAATTTATATTTTTTTTCAAACAATGGCTTTTCACAAAGTATGATCTTGCCACTCACTCTTTCATCTATAAATTTCAAATTTTCTAGATGTAAAAATGTGGGAGTTGCTATGACGAAGTAGTCAAACTTGTCTAAATTTGAGACCTCTTCTAAGTTTTTATAGCACACTTTACCAGCCATATCCTGGCTAGTAACTAGGCAAATTTCATCTATCTGTACTAAAGTCTCTAAGACCTCGCAGTGTCTTTTGCCGATTGAACCGTAGCCTATAACAAGAGCTTTCATCTAAAATAGCTCACTAAAATATCTTTGCATATTCTTCATTTGCCTTTTGATACTCTTCAAGACGTCCTATGTCTATCCAATACTCATGTATCGGAAAGGAGATTACATTTTTGTCTTGAGCTATCGCCTTTTCAAAGAGTGTAGGCATATCATAAAACTCATCTTGTGGGATCAGATCTAAAATTTCAGGTGAGAGCATATATATCCCGGCACTTACAAAAAATTTCTGCACTGGTTTTTCTGCGATAGCAGTTATTTTATTATCATTCATCTTTACCACGCCGTAAGGCACCTCGTAGTCGTACTCTCTGACGCACATTGTAGCTGTGGCTTTATGTAGCGTGTGATAGTTAAAAATGTGCTCGAAATTTACATTTGTAAGAAGATCGCCGTTCATAACAAAAAATGGCTCACTTGGACGCTCTTTTAGCAAGCTTAACGCTCCTGCTGTACCCATCCTTTTTTGCTCTAAAACGTAGTCTATATTTACGCCAAATTCTTTTCCATCACCAAAATAGTCCCTAATGATGCTTGCATTAAAATTTACACACATCGTGATATTTACAAAGCCATACTCTGCAAATTTCTCGACTATCGTCTGAAGGATTGGCTTGTTTCCAACCTTTAGCATCGGTTTTGGCGTATCTTGCGTGAGTGGTCTAAGCCTAGTGCCAAGGCCTCCTACCATTAGGATAACTCTATTTGTCTTGCCAACTGGCTTAATAATATCTTCGATATCTTCTATGCCCACAAGCTTGCCAAGCTCGTCAACCAATGGAATTTTATGGAGTTTTTTAGCAAGTGCTATCTTTAAAATAGACTCTTTCGTATCACCGACACTTGCTATACTTGGGCTCTTATGTACCACTAAACTGACACTACTATTTAGATCAAGTCCGTTTAGCAAACCACGCCTGATATCACCGTCTGTTACCGTGCCTACTAGAGCATCGTTTTCATTAACAACGATAGCTATTTGAAGCCCTCCGTTGTTGATAGTCTGCAAGGCATCTTTTATGGTTGAATTTATACTTAGTTTTATATCGTTTACTATTCTCATTTTATACCTATATCATAAAATTTCTTTTTCAAAATACCTTCAAGCTTGATCTCTTTTAAAATTTTAACCATTTTTTTGCTTGGATTGCCACCATCATATGGGTTTATCGTATCTTTTAAAGTTTGCTCAAATTCTTTTGAAAACGCTCTTTTTATAGCAGCTAAAATTTCTTCTTTAATAGGCCTAACGTCTATCACACTGCTAGCTCGAGCACGTCCTTTTTGGCGGTCGCCTATATTTATGGTGGCCTTTTTAAAGCTTGGAACTTCCAAAAGACCACTTGAGCTATTTCCTAGAACTATATCAACAAATTTTATCGCGCTTAGATATCTTAGCTGTCCAAGCGATGCAAAAGCCACGGCTTTTTGTGGGTTTTGACTCACATATTCATCTATCATTTTATTTATCACATCGCCATCTGTGTCGCTATTTGCTTTTGTAAAGATAAAATTTGTTTCCTCTAGTTCATCAAGTGCTTTTAATATCTCACCAAACTGCTCTCTTGCACTACTATTTTCAAGTGTCACCGGATGAAAAGTGATGAGGATATTTTTTTTAGCAAGCTTAAATTTTATAGACTTTTCAAACTCATCTTTGTTTAGTAAATTTAGCTTTTTTATATTTTCTATACCAGGGCCGCCGACATTAAATACTCTACTAGGCTCTTCACCAAGCTGAATTATGCGGTCTGCGTACTCATTTGTGGCTGCAAAATGTATATGGCTCATCTTTGTTATACTGTGCCTAAAAGCCTCGTCAAACGCCCCTTGTGTAGTCTCGCCGCCATGGATATGCGCTATTGGTATCTGCATGATACTAGCGACACCTGCTACACCAAATATCTCATATCTATCGCCAAGAAGCACTAATATATCAGGCTTAAGCTCAGCTAATGCCGGAGCAAATTTCTCATAAACTCTTGCCATCTCAGCGCAAATATCAAGACTTGTATGAGAACTACTTAAAATTTCTATCTTTTTATCTATCTTAAATTCTTTTTCTATCTCTTTGTATGTTAGTCCAAACTCAGGGCTTAGGTGCACACCAGTGACAATAAGCTGAAGCTTAAGCTCGCTATCTGCTTTTATCTCTTTTAAGAGCCAGTAAAGCAGGCCATATTCAGCTCTGGTGCTTGTAACGACACAAATTTTTCTCATATCAGTTCATCTTGTTTATAGTCTTTTTGTGAAATTTGCCCGATCACTTCATCCCACCTCATAGGATTTATGCCATCTCCTGGGCGTTTTACACAGATATTTTGCTCGCTAAAAATTTCACCTTTTTTTATATCTCGTTTTGCCACGATCGACTTTCTAGCTATTTTGATATTTTCGCTCTCGCTTTTGCTAAAGTGTTTTAGTCCGTCTCCAAGCGCTAGCTCGATATTTCTAATAGCCCTAACCATAGCCGCTAGCTCATCTGGCTCAAGGCTAGCCTTATGATCAGGTCCGGGCAGGCTCTTATCAAGCGTAAAGTGCTTTTCTATGATCTTTGCGCCCATGGCAACCGCTGCGATATCGACCTCGATGCCAAGCGTATGATCGCTATATCCGACCTCAAGACCAAAGGCATTTTTAAGAGTTATCATCGCCTTTAAATTTACATCTTCCATTGGCGTTGGATACTGCGTATTTGCATGAAGAAGGCTTATGTTTTCACGTTTCGTGCCACTTTTTACAAGTGTTTCTATCGCGGCTTCCACCTCGCCTAAATTTGCCATGCCAGTTGAGAGAATGATCTTTTTATTAAGCCCACCTATTTGCCTAAGATAAGGTAAATTTGTTATCTCACCACTTGGGATCTTAAATGTGCTAAGCCCCAGCTCATCAAGAAGCTTTATGCTGTCACTATCAAAAGGAGTTGAGAGAAAAGTGATATTTTTTTGTTTGCAGTAGGCTATGAGCTCTTTATGTTTATTCTCATCTAGTTCAAGCTTTTTTATCATCTCAAACTGACTTTCATTTTTATCGGTAGTTTCTTTTTGATAGCTAGCCTTTTGTGCGTTTTTTGAAACAAGATTTTGAGCCTTAAAAGTCTGAAATTTCACCGCATCAGCGCCGGCTTTGGCTGCCACGTCGATCAGTTTTTTAGCTAAATTTATATCACCATTGTGATTTACCCCAGCCTCAGCTATGATAAAAACTCTATTTGACATCAAATTTCCTTTAAAATGCTAGTTTTACGCCTTTATAAAAGCGTTTTTCTCCAAGCTTCTCATCACGCTAGTTCCGCCGCCTATGATAGAATTTTCGCCTATCACGATATACTCTTTGCTGATTGCATTGCTACCAAAGAATGTCCCATCTTGCACAACAACGCCGCCATTTACCACACTTGCTGTTGAGATATGGCAATGATCGCCGATAGTTGCGTCATGCTCCACAAGCGCCTTTGTATTTATGATGCAGTTTTTGCCGACACTTGCACCAGCGTTGATCAAGGCATGATGCATCACCACGCTTCCCTCAGCTACACATGCATGCTTTGAGATATACGCAAGTGGTGAGATGATGGTTGGAAGTATGAAACCTATTTCTTTTAGCAGTGCAAACAGTCTTTTTCTAGGCTCACTACTTTTTATCTGCCCAACCGTCACCATAGCATTTTTGCATGATGTAAAAACCTCAGCCAGATCATCATCGCTACCTATAATCTCATAGCCAAGCACCTTTTTGCCAATATTTTCTGCCGTATCTATGATACCAATTATATTAAATTTAGCCTCGCTCTCGATGACATCTATCACACTTTTACAGTGTCCGCCACCACCTACTAAAACTATATCTTGCACGGCTACACCCTTGCGCTACTTGGGATATTTACTATCCTATCGCTTAGAAATTTAGCATTTTTTAGCTCGTCTCTTTGGCACTCCTTAAACATGTCAAGCTCATTCATGAGCTGCCAGATAGGACGCGTAAAAACACCATTTTCATTACTAAATTTCAAAAACTCATCTCGTTTTTCACGGCTTTCAAAGAGTACCGCGTTTAGCCAAAAATTTGACCTAGCATCCGCTGGCTCATCTATAAATTTCACATCATCGAATTTAGAAAAATACTCTTTATAGATCATCGCAAGCTCGCGTTTGCTCTTTAAAAATAGCTCCAAATTTTCAAGCTGTGCCACAAGCAGAGCTGCATTTAAATTTGGCAAGCGGTAGTTGTAGCCGATCTCGCTGTGACGATACTCAAAAGGATGTGGCACCTTGGCCGTTGTGGTGATAAATTTAGCGTGCTTTGCTATCTCCTCATCGTTTGTGATGATAGCTCCACCGCCTCCGCTTGTGACTATCTTATTGCCATTAAAGCTCATCGCTGCAAGCTTGCCAAAATTCCCTGTATGAGTGCCTTTATAGTAGCTACCAAGGCTCTCGGCGCAGTCTTCTACTAAAGCGATGTTCCAACGCTTGCAAATTTCAGCTATCTCATCTATCTTGCAAGGCAGTCCAAAAGTGTGCATAGGCACGCAAGCACGCACTATCCTGCCACTAGTTTTATTGACACATTTGCCACCTTTTAGCTCGCAGTTTTTCTCCAAAAATGCACTAAGTGACGCTGGCGACATACCAAGTGTATCAAGATCAACATCCACAAAAACCGGCTTTGCAAAAAGATAGCTAATGGCGTTGCAAGTGGCTATAAAAGTAACTGGCTGGGTGATCACTTCGTCATTTTGCTCTACGCCAGCTAGTTTTAGGCAGATGTGAAGCGCCGAGGTGCCATTTGTCGTGGCAACTGCAAATTTAGCACCGACCATTTGAGCTAGCTTGCCCTCAAACTCATCGACAAATTTGCCGACACTTGAGACAAAGCTAGAGTCGATGCACTCAAGTAGATATTTTTTCTCATTGCCTATAAATTTAGGCTCGTGAAGCGGGACTTTGTCCTTGCCAAAGGTGCTTTTTATAAATTTCAAAACCTCGTCAAAATCACATTTTTTCATCGAGATATCTTCCTGTTTCTTTATGCATGAAATTTGGTATGAGCTCGAAGACCTCGCGCAAAACGTCTTCTTTGCTCCATGTCAAGCCTGATTTTAAATTTAAGATATTATTTTTGAAAATTTCTAGCTTTTTGCTGTCAAAATTTGCATCATTTTTAACTATGCCGATATTTTGAAGTCTTTGCATATCAAGCCTCTCGCCATCAACAAAAAACTCCTCACAGTCCTTCTCTCCAGTCGTATCGCTAGGCGCAAAAAGACAAGGGTAAAAGCCATCTTTTGGAAGCACTTTTGCAAGCTTTCTAGCCTCCTCCTCATTTTCACATAAAAATGGCTCGTAGCCTAAATTTGCTATGTACCGCTTGGCTATCTCGCTAAATGTTATGAGGTCTAAATTTTCATCTAATTTTGGGAAAAATATATCTCTATTTTCGCCAAAAATAGTGCTTAAAAGGCAGAGCTCGCCGCTCTCTTTTGGCGTTAAAAAGTAGCGTCTGACGTCGTTTGGAGCGACTATGGGCTGAGCCTTTTCTATGCGTTTTTGAAAGCCAAAAAGAAGCGAGCCGTCGCTAAATGCCACGTTTGCAAACCTAGCCATCGAGACATCGATCTTTAAAGAGTGCCTAAACGCAAACATCTCCATGATGCGCTTGCTAGCTCCCATTAAATTTACAGGGTTTGCGGCCTTGTCGGTGCTAACGCAGAAATATTTTTTTGACTTCATATCCGAAGCTTGAGCCAGCGTTTTATCGGTATTAAAGATATTTGTTTCAAGCATCCTCATGAGTGTAAATGGGTCTTTTTCGCTTCTAACGTGCTTTAGCGCTGATAAATTTAACACGTAGTCAAATCCTCCACTTTGCACCAAAAGTGCGTCAAATTCGGCGCTTGCAACATCTATGGCAAAAGTTTTAAAGTCACCATTTATATATCCAAACTCGCTTCTTATATCGCGCACTAGTTCAACAAGGTTGTTTTCAGAGATATCAACGACGTAGAGTTTTTTGGGATCTCTTATAAAGATCTCTTTTGTCACGGCAGAGCCTATAGATCCTGCCCCACCGATAACTAAAAAGCTTGAGCTTGAAACTATCTCTTTTAGTTCTTTATCAAGCGCATTTATGTCATCTTCAAAGAGATTTTTCGTGCGTCCTATTAAGCTTAAGATATCCATTTTAGTCTTCTTTTGGAAATATTCCACGTTTTTTAAGCTCTTTTATAAGAGGCTTAGAGGCTTCTTTTGTTGTTTCTATATCAGCATTTATGCCACCAGCTGCCGAAAATAGCCAGTATTTATGTGCATTTGCCCATTCAAATAACTTATCTATCTTTTCTTTGTTTGTGTCACTTGGTGCTACAGAAATTTTAGCAAGCTCTAGCTCCTGGTAGAAAACCGATATCATAAAAACATTTTGTATGTATTTCATATACTTTCTTTTTGATATAAAGTCTTTGGCTTTATCTACTTTCTTGACTATTTTTAAAAGTTCATCAAAATGCTTTTGAGTTATCTTGTCTTGTTCTCTTAGTAAATTTAACTCATCTATCCTAGGAGTAACTTCTAAAAATACTTTTTCAAGCTCTTTCTTCAAAAAGGTTTGCATTTTTATCTTTTCTTGTATCACTTTATAAGCTTTTAACATATCGTTATTTGTTGTTTTTTCACTATTTTTTGGTATGTGAGGCAGTTTCTTTTCTTTTTTATCCACACAAAGCTCTCTCATAACCTCCAAAAATGGTCTTTCTATAGTTCCTTCTATTCTTGCACCACCTTCAGTACAGTTATACGAAGTTATATTTTCGAGTTTGGACTGCTCAATATCATTTTCAAACTGATTTTTAAATAGCGTCCAAACATAAGTTGTTCGTACTTCTCCTTCGCCACCATAAGCTGTGATATATAAATTTTCGTCAGGCTGGGCAATAGTGTGACCTTTAGCATGGCTTGCCCCATCTTTGCCAAAAGCAAGATCTTGGCCTATAAAAACAATATTTTTATGCCCTAACACATAGGCCAACTGATAAGCCATGTTTGCACAACTATGTCCGACTCCTAAATAGCCATATTTTTTTAAACCAAACATCTTCTCTTCATGTTGTGGCTTCATGGTAAGCACTAAGCGTCTTGGTAATATATTTTTTACGCTTTGTGTATGGGTCACCGAAGAAATAACAAAATATATATCTTCATCAACGTCTGGGTGTTTTTTTTCAAAAAAAGTAGATGTTGGTATCATGCGTTCAATTGATGTTACGTAGTCAGGCTTTATACCATTTCTAGCAAGTATGGGGTATGAAGCATCGACACTTATAATACTTACATAAGGTGCAAATTTTTTAAGTGTCTCTAGCTGCTTGTCTAAACTTGGGCCAGTAGAGACAATTATGGCTGTATCAACTAGCTTATGCCTCTTTTTGATTAGATCATGGTAGCAATAATTTTTAAACATCTCTGGTAAATTTTCTATATTTTGCCTTGTGCCTATCAAAAGATCATCTATAGAGTTGCCATGGGCTATAACTATATGAGAAAATGCCTCTGCAAATTTTTTATTTATATCTATATAGTCATCTGAAAATTGATCATAAAATTTAGAGTGTATTATTAAATTGTATGTCTTTGAGTAGGGTTCTAACTCAGCGTTTACTATAAGATAGTGAAACTGTGTGTGAGTTGTAAATTCTGAGAAAAATAGCACTATCTGCTCTTTTTCTAACTCTTCAGATAGATCGATCAAATTTAAAACGCTATAAATTATTTCAATCTCTGGTTCAATGATAGCAATGCTTTTATGTGTCACATTTTTTGCTAGAGCTTTATAAAGTACACCATTTCCGAGACCATAGAAAAAAAGGCCTGGATATCTTTTGTATTTTTTTTCTATCTCATCAAGCATCTTATATGTCTCTTCGACAGGATTTTCATATATGGATTCAGACGTCTCTTTGTTTATGATATTTATATCCAAAGGATCATTTTTCCCTAAAACTATCTCATATTTATTTTGTGATGTCATACTAAATAGCCTAGCAGCCAAAACTTCATCTTGCTGAAATAGTGCTTGAAGATTCTTCTCAAAGATAGGATTTGTTATACCGTTTAGCTTTGTTTCTTTTATCTGCGCAGCTACTTTTTTATATTTTTTCTCTGTCATGTATATCCTTATATTTGAGCTTGATTTATGAGCTAGTTTATAAATTTTTAAGCAAAAGCTGTGCCAAATTTAAAATTTGTTTATCAAAGCTCTGCTCTTTCTAGCTTCTATTTCGTCAAAATTTCGTTATTGTTTAGGGTTTTTATAAAAAGTGGGCGATAAATTTAGCCTTTGCAAAGTCGCAAAGGCATGAAAATTACTTCAAAATTCTAGGCAGCGTGATGCCTTCTTGGGCTTGGTATTTGCCGTTTTTATCAGCATAAGTCACCTCGCAAGGCTCGTCACCCTCGATAAATAGCACCTGTGCTATGCCCTCATTTGCGTAGATCTTCGCAGGAAGTGGCGTCGTGTTTGAGATCTCTATCGTGATATGCCCCTTAAATCCAGGCTCAAAAGGCGTCACATTGACGATAATGCCGCACCTTGCGTATGTGCTCTTGCCAAGGCAGATCGCTAGCACGTTATCAGGCATATTAAAGTACTCGATCGTGCGCGCTAAAGCAAAAGAATTTGGCGGCACTATGCAGACATCGCCCTTAAAATCGACCACATTTTTCTCATCAAAATTCTTTGGATCAACGACGGTCCCGCCGATGTTTGTGAAAATTTTAAACTCATCGCCCACGCGGATATCATAGCCATAGCTAGAAACGCCGTAACTAACGACGCCGCGGCCCACTTGCTCCTCGGCAAATGGCACGATCATCTTCTTTTCAACCGACATTTTTCTTATCCAAGAGTCTGATTTTAAACCCATTTTTGCTCCTTTTTTGGGGCGATTATAACGCTTTGCGTCTTTAAAGTAAATTTAATGGCACTTTGCAATAAATTTTGAGAAAATCAGTATAATTTTGAGAGAAAATTTAATAAAGGACAAAAATGCAAGAGAGAAACGCTGAAATTTTCACAGGAGAACGCGCGATGTTTGGGGCAAAGGGGCTAAATTTTACTAACTGCATCTTTGAAAATGGCGAGTCGCCGCTAAAACACAGCTCAAATTTAAAGCTAAACGAGTGCATTTTTGCCTACAAATATCCACTTTGGTACGCAAGCGACATCACGCTAAATGGCGGATACTTGGAGCCTCTAGCAAGGGCTGGCATGTGGTACAGCACAAATTTAAGCTTCAAAGGCGTGGTCATAAATGCGCCAAAAAGCTTTAGAAAAAGCTCGCAAATTTCACTTGAAAATGTAAATTTCTCAGACGCTGCCGAGACACTTTGGGGATGTGCGGACGTGAAGATAAAAAATGTCTTTGCAAAAGGGGATTACTTCGGGGCAAATAGCGAAAATTTGGAGGTTGATGGGCTAAGCTTGGACGGCAACTACTGCTTTGATAGCTGCAAAAATCTTCGCGTCACAAACTCAAAGCTCATCTCAAAAGATGCCTTTTGGAACTGCGAAAATGTGGTCGCGCAAAACTGCCTTATCTCAGGCGAGTACCTAGCCTGGAACGCGAAAAATGTGACACTCATAAACTGCACGATAAAGAGCTTGCAAGCGCTTTGCTACGTGGAAAATTTGGTCATGAAGGACTGCATTTTTATGGATACAAGCCTTGCTTTTGAGTATTCAAGCGTCGATGTAAGCACCAAAAGCAGCATAAAAAGTGTGAAAAATCCAAAAAGCGGCGTCATAAGAGCTGGCAAGATAGATGAGATCATCATAGACGGCAGCTTGGTTGATGCAAGCAAGATAGAGATAGTCACGGATGAAATTTAGTTAAGTATTTGTTTTATAACTAAAATTTTTAAAGGTGAGATATTATGTAGATAATTTTTTTGAGATCTAATAGGTTTTACACCTATAAAGTAATATGAAATTTATAAAATTTTAAAATTGATTTTATATGACCGATAAAAGTGTTAAATACTAAAAACTATGCATATAATCGATAGATGGTTTTAACAAATGTTCGTTGGCTAAAAGTTTTATCATTCTATGAGCACAATTTATATATTGACCTTTTTGATAATACTGTTCTGATAAAAAATCTAACTTTAAAACATTAATTATAAATTGTTTTTTGGCAGATCACCAAAAACGATATTGTAAGGTCAATTTTAATGGATAGACTTTAACCCATTTCGCAAACGCTTTTTAAAAATGAGATACGGTATTGCTACTCGTACAAAAGTAAACAAAATGGGTTTAAAAGTGTTTTCATCTTAGTTTTAAAGCGCTTGCCTTAATCTAAAATATTATGGTTTTACATATCTTGAATGCGTGCGACTGCTCTAGATGGCTGGATTACTTAAATTTACATTTATTTAGTAATACTCAAAAAGATCAATCTCATTATTTGAAATAACGCTATCTAGTTTATCAAATTCAGATTGGAGAAAAATAGGTGTATTGTTCAGTATATTCAACATATCATTGCCCTTTACCCAACTATAATTCCATAGATTTATGTGGCAATTTTGTAATTTACATATTTTTTCGGAAAATTTAAATTCATTTAAATTTTCTTTTAACATTCTTTGTAGCCAAATTCGTGCAAAACCAGAATTAGGCATTTTGCTTAATTTTCTGTAAACCAATAAAGATATATTTTTACTATCATCTAATTCTGAAAGTAGTTTGCTAATGATTGCGCAACATACAGGTATTGCCTTTGGGTTACTATACGCAATATCTGTTGCAATACTAATAAGCTGCTCTACGTTTCGTATTTTTACTTTTTTATTTCTAATTTTTTATACCTTTTTATCAAATTTGTTTAATGCTGTAACCAAGCTACCAGAATTAGTATAATTAATACTATGCTGCCTAATAAGCAATAGTTGCTTCTGCAAACCGATTCGATAATTTTGTGAAATAAATAACCAAGCCAACTTATCCTTTTTTATTGATTGAGTAATAACATCTTGACTCCCCTTTGTTTTGCTTGCATTTAATTTCAATCCAAAAGGCATCATAATTTCAGAAAGTAATTTTAAAACCATTTCTCCATCATTAGAATTATTAACAAATATCCGATAATCATCACGATAGCGAAGAATTTTATAGTCTACAATACCCTGCCTTTTAAGAGCAACACTCAATATTCTATCTATATATCCCAATACAATTTCAGCAATAAAGTCCATTAATACGGAACCTTGCGGAATACCATTGGTCTGTTTATATTGTGCATTTTGAATACTTGTATCAATGATATTTCCCAGTAAACCCTTATTGTTTCTTCCTTACTGTGATTTTGCAATTGTTTTGCTCTCCACTGCCCAAGCAATCGAATGTGTATATATTGAGCCATAACAATCTGCCACATCCGTATCAAAAACGAAGTCATACTCCAGTGAAAGCAAAATAGGCTGCTGTTCTACTTGTTCCCACCAATTTGAAATTTGCTGAACCTTATCGGATTGTTTATTTTCGGATTGAACAGGTATGCTTAAGCATCTTTTTTTCATTTTTACTAAATTTCTTAAATCTTGCCTGCAACTTCTCCCAATTTATCTGTTCGGTTATCTAATGTACTAATGCCACATAGATTAAAGAATTTATGACTTGAAACGGTCTCCATGATAATTTACCATCTTTGTTGGTATATAAAGGATGGTTTACATCATCCAATTCCCCTATTGCGCTTTTTGCTCTACTAAAATCATTTAATAAATTTTTTTCAGAGTATTTATTTGAT
>OBXQ01000440.1_pt1 | contig 21097 bp, 20 predicted proteins | sample 1476641 | NCBI WGS metagenome assembly OBXQ01 (sample SAMEA2580174, study PRJEB22360) | human gut metagenome | biome: human gut; feature: human-associated habitat; material: faeces | place: Denmark | collected 2008/2010
GGGAGAAGATCCGGGTGACCTTCCGGGATGGCCGGGAGATCGAGCAGTATGTGGCACAGCCAAAAAGGAGGAAGCTTGCATGAAGATCTTCGCTACAGGCGATACCCACTGGAATTTTGAGCGGTTTCGCCCGGAATACTTCCCGGAGGGCCAAGAGCTCACCAAGAAAGATGTGGTACTCCAGCTGGGAGACTTCGTCGGCGTGTGGTTCGGGGATAAACGGGATGACGAGGCCCTGGACACCCTGCTGCAAACCGAACTGCCGGAGGCGGAATTGTACCTTGAGATTGGCAGGGCCATCTGTGCTCGCCCGGAGAAGGGCGCGGCGGTAATGGCCGCTGAGTATCTCCAGGCCAACTACCCCGAGTGCGGGGGCTTCTCCCCCAGAAACCTGCGCCGGATGAGGGAGTTCTACCGAGCCTACGCAGATAGCCGGGGACTGCGGGCGCTGGCCCTAAAGCTGGGCTGGACGCAGAATGTGGCCATTCTGGAGGGCTGTGAAGGCAGCCAGGAACGCACATGGTATCTCCGGGCCGCTCTGGAGCACCGCTGGACCAAGTCCGGGCTGCTGGAACAGATCCAGGCTGGGGCATGGCTGCAATCCACACTCGACGAACAGACGGATTCCTGCTATACTGAAGAAAATACAGAGAGTGTGGAGTGTCTGGAGCATGAAGAAAATCCTTTTTGTGTGTCACGGCAATATTTGTCGGAGCCCGATGGCCGAGTATGTCATGAAAGATCTGGTGAAAAAAGCGGGCCTGGAGGCCGAGTTTCAAATCGCCTCGGCGGCCACCAGCCGGGAGGAGATCGGCAACCCGGTCTACCCGCCGGCCCGGCGGAAGCTGGCGGAGCACGGCATATCCTGCGAAGGCCACGCCGCCCGGCAGCTCCGCAACCGCGACTACGAGGAGTACGACCTGCTCATTGGGATGGACAAGGCCAACCTCCACAATATGTTCCGCATCTGCGGCGGCGATTTCAACAACAAGATGCATCTCCTGCTGGAGTACGCCGGCCGACCGGATCAAGAGGTGATGGACCCCTGGTATACGGGAGACTTTGATTCCACCTGGCAGGATGTGCTGGAGGGGTGTGAGGGACTTTTAGACAATTTAATGTAAAAAGGTTGAACCAAAGTAGATGAACTGATTGTCTGCGAAGCAAAAGTCGGTATCCAATGGAAAATGGAACGGGACAACTATGCCAGCCTGAGATATTGCAAATGTAAAGGGTCATCAAAAAACTGAACACCGTTATATTGCTGGCATTAAGGTTTCTCCTACGCCAAAACGTTCGTACAGCAAAAAAGTATCGTCAATCAAAAGGAAAGGTATGTGCTAATAAAAATATTTAGATTGGAGTTTTTCCTGGAGCCCGCCGGAGTCCATAGATTCCGGCGGGTATTTTTTTGCAGTTCCCACACTCTGGGAACTGCTGGAGAGCATACTCATAATGTCCCTGATCACCGGAGTTGAGTCCTGGGCTCGGCAATTATGCTTGTACTGGAGAGTGCTGGTTAGCAGTAAGAAGCCGTGCATGGCTGGAATGGGAAGACAAAAATTATGCATACTATGGCAGAAAAATAGGGTGACAGGACGAAATATTCCATTGTGGCAGCGCCGGTTCGGTGCTATTTTGATAACAGCACACATAAAACGGGGGTGATACGCAGATGTGGATTTTGGAGGAAGGACAGATTTTGCCCTATCTGCGCAGCCATTACCCTGTGTTTGACCAATCGGGACCGGTTGATATCCAGTGCATAGGCGCACTGGAAGGAGAGGAGAAGCCTCGGGAACCGGATGAAGGCGGGCTGATCAACTATATATTTCGGGTTTCCAACGGGAAGCAGTCTGTCATCGTGAAGCAGGGGCGTTCCGCCAGCCGGAAGAACGACAAAATAGTTCTGCCCATATGGCGGAATCGTCAGGAATATGAGACGCTCCGGCTTCGCCATGCCATTGTACCCCAGTACACGCCGGAGACCTATTATGTGGACTGGGAGAACGCAATTTTTCTGATGGAGGATGTGTCTGATCTCGCTCAGGTTCGGAAGCTGCTCTGCTCGGGAGTCATGCTACCCAGACTGGCGGAGCAGGTGGGGGAATTTGTTGCGGCGAGCACCTTTTACTGCTCGGAGTTTTATCTGGAAGCAGACCTGTTTCGAAGACTTTCTGCACGCTTCCGCAACAGCGATATGCGGTCCATCATGGAAGACTGGGTGTTTCTGCGGGATGCACCCTACCTCACCCATAATGGAAACCCGGTGCTCAAACAGCTTATTGACCGGGATGAGAGTATCAGGGTTTGCTGCTACGAGCTGCGCCACAAATTTATGACCCGGGGAGAGGCTCTGATACATGGGGATCTGCATACGTCCAACGTGTTTGCAGACAAGGAGCGGCTCAAGGTTATTGACATGGAGTATACCTTTGCCGGACCGCTCTGCTATGATATCGGATACTTTGCGGCCAGCCTGCTGACCCAGTACTGCACAGCGTGTTTCCGGCCGTTCCCATCGGAAGGGGCGCGCCGTACCTTTCTCTCCTATCTCCTCTCCAGCCTGCTGGAGCTCTACCACTCCTTTGTGGAGCACTTTACGGAGTTTTGGAGAGAGGATGCAAAGCCGATTTATCAGAGATCGGGCGGGTTTTGTGAGCACCTAGCCCGTGGGTTTCTGCCGGATGTGCTTGGGTTTGCGGCGGTGCCCTGTTTCCCCCAGATTACAACATCTCTGACCCCGGAGTTCGCTCAGTTGGACGGGAAGGCCAGAGGACAGGCGCATGAGCTCTGCCTGGTGCTCAGCCGGTACCTTCTGCTTGAGCGGGAGCGGTGGGATACGATGGAGGATGCGGTTCAGGCCATCGGAGCGGTTACGCAAATTTACCTGGATTGCCTGGAATAAACGCAGCAAATTAAGACACATGGCGGGCTTGCCATGTGTTTTTTTCTCAAAAAAGTAATTATTTGGATAAAGTGGTGTTGCTCAAATGGACTTTTTTGTTATAATAGAGAAAAAACATGGCTGGTGCGCAAGTGGGTACCCACTTGCGCTACCGGATATCCGGTAGAGTAAAACCCTTTGTCTGCGCCGGGAGATGGGGCGGAACGGAAAATTGAGAAGGAGGATAGAGGGGCATGGAGGACGCAAGAAAATTGTCCGATTTTATTGATCTGGACCTGCTGCAGAACATCCAGGATAATTGCTCAAAAGCGATGGGCCTTGCATTTATCACGGTGGATTACAAAGGCATACCCATTACCAAATACAGCGGCTTCACATCTCACTGCATGCTGGGGAGACAGGCAAAGGGATTTGCAGAGATGTGTGAGCAATGCGACGCGCACGGCGGACTTCACGCCGCGATCACCGGACAGCCGTACATTTACCGCTGCCACGCCGATCTGGTGGATTTCGCGGTCCCTCTCATTGTCAATGGAAGCTATATGGGAGCGGTGCTGGGCGGGCAGGTGCGGCTACAGGAGGAGAGCGAGCGGGAGCTGGAGCACATCCTCCCACAGCGTCCCAATTGGAAACGGGATAAGGAATGGGAGGAGGCTTACCAGAAGCTGGAGGTCGTCACCTATGAAAAAGTGGAGGCATCTGTAAAGCTGCTGCGCGACATCATCGTGACATTTGTGGAAAGGCGGACTGGGAAGGGGGCGGATGGAGTCCTGAGAGAGAAGGAAAAGCAACTCTCGGAGGAGCGGGCGGCCCGTCTGGACCTGGAAAAGCAGGTACAGAAGCAGGAGAGCAATACGGCCCGCCGCAGGACAGAGCTCCACTACTTCTTTTTTGTCATGAACATTATCTCAAAGCTGGCCTATGAGGAGAAGGCGGCCAAAACAGAGGCGGTTTCATACGATTTTGCAGACATGATGCGTTATGCAGCGGGGGCAGAGCAAAAAATTTCCACCTTGGGGGAAGAACTGAACTATATCGGGGCGCTTCTTCGGATACGGAAGGCTTGGGTTCGGGACAAGTTAGCCTATACTATTTCTGTCCCGGAGCAGTATCATCAGGTATCCTGTCCCTTTATGGTATTGCAGCCCATTGTGGAGTGCGCTCTGGAGGGGGCCGAAACGGAGGCTGCGGAGCCCAGAAAGCTGGATTTCTATGCGGAGGAGGAGAACGGCAGGCTGCTGTTTCAGATTCTCAGCAATGACACCAGCCGCTCGGTGGAGGAGCTGACGGAGGAGTTATCCGGGGCGGCGGAAGAGGGATACTTTCATACAGGCGGTGTGGACCGCCTGTTGAAGCAGACGCTGGGAGGGGGATACCGCCTGATGGTCAACCGGCGGAGAGACGGGCGGGCCGGTGCAGCGGTCAGCTTTTACCTGCCGCTGGAGCGGAACGGATAGCCGGCTCAAGAGTGCTGTAAACGGGAAGGAGCTGCCGCATGAAGCAGATTCTGGTTTTGATTGAAAACGAGTTGGAGCAGAGCATTACAGGGGATATTCTGCGCTCCGGGCTGGGGGCTGAGGCGGAAATCACCCTCACAGCCGGGGCGGAGCAGGCCATCCAGCAGCTTCAGAGCGGAGCGGTGGATCTCTTCATTGCGGATGTTGAACGGTTTGACGTGGCCCACTGCAATATGGTCACCACGGCGCGAAAGACGGCCCCGGACACTCCGATCCTGGTTACATCGGTGGGGACGCAGGAGGAAATCGCAGGGTATGTCTGGCGCCTCGGCGTCCGGGATTATCTGCTCAAGCCGTACCGGCCCACGTGGTTGTTGGCTGCGGTGCGCGCCTTGGTGCGTAAGGAGCGCAGCGGCGGATGCGCCGCCGACCAGCAGGAGATTTACCTGAGGCGCCTGACGGAGCACCTGCAGAGATTCCAGTATAAAAAGTGCACCGATGCCGCAAGAGAATACCTTGATTTGCTCTATCAAAGTACTGATAATAAGGGTGTTATCCGCACGAGTGCGGTCCGCTTTGCGGAGGGAGTGGCGAAAGCCGGAATCCCGTTCAGCAGGACCACCCAGTGGAAGCTGTCGGGAAGTCTGGAGCACTTTCGGGTCCGCTTTGACCAGCAGGAGCGGAAATATGCAACCTATGAGTTTATTGTCCGGATGCTGGACACGATCTTTGATGCCATAGAGAAGAGCGGGCTGTACGAGGTAGACAGCGAGCAGAAGATTCTGAATTACATTGACCGGAATATCCGGCGGGGGGTCAGCCTGGATGAGGCGGCGGAGTACGCGAATATGAGCTCGTGCTATTTCAGCAAGCTCTTTAAGCGGATGACCGGGAAAAACTATATTACTTATGTGACGGACAGCCGAATTGAAATGGCGAAGCGCATGCTGGTGGAAACAGAAATGCCGGTCATCAATATCGCCTATGAGCTGTCCTATAACGAGACAAATTATTTCAGCAAGGCGTTCAAGAAAAAGGTGGGAGTGACACCCAGCGAATACCGGACAGCCCATTCCGAGCTGTTCAGGGAGCAGGGGGCGGGCTGATACCGGCCGCGCAGACGCCTTGCAGCGCCGGAAAGGGTGGAGAAACATGGAGGAATTCAGCTTCAGCACCAGAATCTTTTTTGGTGAGGGCGCGCTGGAACGCCTGCGCCGGGTGCAGGACAAAAAAGTTATGATTGTGACCGACCGTTTTATGGCGGGCATCGGTGTGCCGGATAAGGTGGCGGGGCACCTGACCCGGTGCCAGGTATCTGTATTTGACGGCGTGGTACCGGATCCCCCCATCGAGGTGGTGGCGGCCGGCGTCCAGGCCCTTCAGGACTGCGGCGCGGAGGTCATGATCGCCGTGGGCGGCGGCTCCACCATCGACGCGGCCAAGGCCATCCGGGCGGTGGCGAAGGAGACTCTGCACATCGACACAGACCGGTGGGAGTGCTTTGCCGTGCCCACCACCAGCGGCACCGGCTCGGAGGTCACGGACTACGCCGTGATCACCGACCGGGCAAAGGGGATCAAGTATCCGCTGGACAGCCAGGCGTTGCGTCCGCCGGTCGCCATTCTGGACCCGGAGCTTACAGTTTCCGCCCCGGCCTCGGTAACGGCCGACGCAGGTATGGATGTGTTGACCCACGCGCTGGAGGCATACGTCTCCAAGGGAGCCAACGATTTCTCCGACGCGCTGTGTGAGAAAGCGGTTTCTCTGGTGTTTCGCTTCCTGCCGCTGGCCTTTCAGGACGGCACAAACCTGCTGGCCCGGGAAAAGATGCACAACGCCTCCTGTATGGCGGGCCTGGCGTTCAACTCGGCGGGGCTGGGGCTGAACCACGGCATGGCCCACGCCATCGGCGCCAAGCTCCACATCGCCCATGGCCGTATCAATGCCATGCTGCTGCCGCATATCATTACGTTCAACGCCGACTTGGGACGGATTCGGAACGGCGAGTACGCCCTCGCAGCAAAAAAGTATCAGCGCATGGCAAAGGTTTTGGACCTGCCGGCCCCCAGTGTGCGGCTGGGCGTGACCAACCTTCTGCGGGAGGTGGAGCGCCTGAACCGCACCCTGAAGATCCCGGCCTCCCTGAAGGAGTGGGGAGCGGAGCCCTCCAAGGTGAAGGAGCTGCGCGGGGAGATTGTTTCCGCTGCCCTGGCGGATGCCACCACCGCCACCAATCCCAGACCGGCTGCGGCGGAGCATGTGGAGGCTCTTTTGAATAAGGTTATGGGGGGATAATCCCGGAGCGAGAAGCGGCACCACTCTATTTACAAAAAAGCACCCGAAGGGGTGCTTTTTTGCGTTGTTTATAGGAAATGCAAACAAACAGGCTTTGAACAGGTGGAGGACTTCCGACAAAAAAGTATATATGGCAGCCAAGAAAACAGGGGAGGGTTTCCGGTATAATTTCGCCAGAAAGCGTGCGAATGCTGTTTCAGGCGCGCCGCGGACCACAATAAGGAGGTAGTAATATGCAACAGGAAGCCCTCGGAATGGTAGAGACGAAGGGCCTGGTTGGCGCCATTGAGGCCGCCGATGCCATGGTCAAGTCCGCCAATGTCAGTCTGGTTGGCTACGAGAAGATCGGTTCCGGCTTGGTTACCGTGATGGTGCGCGGCGACGTGGGCGCCGTCAAGGCGGCCGTGGACGCCGGGGCCTGCTCCGCCGAGAAGGTGGGCGAGGTCGTGGCCCAGCACGTCATCCCCAGACCCCACACCGACGTTGAGAAGATCCTTCCCCATATGGCGTAACCGACATAACGGAAACTTAAATTAGAGTTCGGAGGGAACATAGATGAAAGACGAACTGATCAGCAAGGTCATGGACGAGGTCATGAAGAAGATGGGCGCGTCCGACGCGACTTCCGCCCCCGCCGCCGCATGCTGCAACAATGGCAGCGCGAACTGCAACCTGACGGAGTTTGTGGGCACCGCCATCGGCCACACCATCGGCCTGGTGATCGCCAACGTGGACCATCAGATCCACGAGAAGATGGACATCGACCCCAAGTACCGCTCCATCGGCATCATCGGTGACCGTACCGGCGCCGGTCCCCAGATTTTTGCCGCTGACGAGGCGGTGAAGGCCACCAACTGCGAGATCGTGAAGATCGAGCTGCCCCGTGATACCGAGGGCGGCGCCGGCCACGGCTCCCTGATCATCTTCGGCGCCGAGGACGTGTCCGATGCCCGCCGCGCCGTTGAGGTCTGCCTGCGGGAGGTGGAGCGCACCATGGGCGACGTATACGGCAGCCCCGCCGGCCACCTGGAGTTCCAGTACACTGCCCGTGCCAGCCACGCCCTGAACAAGGCCTTCGGCGCTCCCATCGGCAAGGCATTCGGCATCACAGTCGGCGCTCCCGCCGCCATCGGCGTGCTGCTGGCCGATACCGCCGTGAAGGCCGCCACCGTGGACGTGGTGGGCTATAGCTCCCCTGCCAACGGCGGCACCAGCTTCTCCAACGAGGTCATCCTGACCTTCACCGGCGACTCCGGCGCCGTCAAGCAGGCCATCATCGCCGCCCGCGATGTGGGCATGCAGGTGCTGAAGACCCTGGAGCCCAGCGTGGAGCTCAAGTCCACCACCACCCCCTATATTCTGTAATTGCCGGGAAGGAGTCAGACAGCTATGAAGTCAAAACGTTTTGAAGTTCTGGCCGCCCGTCCGGTCAATCAGGACGGCTACGTACAGGAGTGGCCTGAGGTGGGCCTGATCGCCATGAACAGCCCCTTCGACCCCAAGCCCAGCATCAAGATTGAGAACGGCGTCATCACCGAGATGGACGGCAAGTGCCGCGCCGATTTCGATATGCTCGACACCTTCATCGCCGACCACGCCATCCGCCTGGGCAACGCGGAGAAGGCCATGGCCATGGATTCCCTGGAGATCGCCCGCAAGATCGTGGACATCAACGTCTCCCGTGAGGAGATCCTGGACATCACCCTGTCCCTGACCCCCGCCAAGCTGACCGAGGTCGTGGGCAAGCTGAACATCGTGGAGATCATGATGGGCATGACCAAGATGCGCGCCCGCATGATGCCCGCCAACCAGTGCCACGTCACCAACGTGCGCGACAACCCGGTTCAGATCGCGGCGGATGCCGCCGAGGCCGGCGTCCGCGGCTTCGCCGAGATGGAAACCACCGTGGCCGTCGCCCGTTACGCCCCCTTCAACGCCATGGCCCTGTTCGTGGGCGCCCAGGTGGGCCGCCCCGGTGTCATGACCCAGTGCGCCCTGGAGGAGGCCACCGAGCTGCAGCTCGGCATGCGCGGCTTCACCACCTACGCTGAGACCATCTCCGTCTACGGCACCGAGCCCGTCTTCATGGACGGCGACGACACCCCCTACTCCAAGGCGTTCCTGGCCAGCTGCTACGCCAGCCGCGGCCTGAAGATGCGCTTTACCTCCGGCACCGGCTCCGAGGTCCAGATGGGCTATGCCGAGGGCAAGAGCATGCTGTACCTGGAGGCCCGCTGCCTGGCTGTCACCAAGGGCGCCGGCGTGCAGGGTACGCAGAACGGCTCCGTGTCCTGCATCGGCGTGCCCGCCGGCGTACCCGGCGGCATCCGCGCCGTGGCCGCTGAGAACCTGATCGCCATGCTGCTGGATCTGGAGTCCACCACCTCCAACGACCAGACCTTTACCCACTCCGACCTGCGCCGCGTGGCCCGTACCGTGCCTCAGCTCTTCTCCGGCACCGACTACATCTGCTCCGGCTACTCCGCCACCCCCAACTACGACAACATGTTCGCCGGTTCCAACTGGGACGCCGAGGACTACGACGACTGGACCATCATCCAGCGCGACATGAAGATCGACGGCGGCCTGCAGCCCGTCCGCGAGGAGGACGTGCTCAAGGCCCGCAACAAGGCCGCCCGCGCCCTGCAGGGCATGTTCCGCGAGCTGGGCCTGCCCGAGATCACCGACGCCGAGGTGGAGGCCGCTACCTATGCCAACGGCTCCAACGACATGCCCGAGCGCAACGTCAACGAGGATCTGAAGGCCATCGAGGACATGATGGCCCGCAAGGTGACCGGCGTTGACTTCGTGAAGGCGCTGGACCGCGCCGGCTTCCCCGATGTGGCTCACAACATCTACAACATGCTTCGCCAGAAGGTGGCCGGCGACTACCTGCACACCGCCTCCATCTTCGACGAGCAGTTCCACGTGCTCTCCGCCGTCAATGTGCCCAACGAGTATCACGGGCCCATGACCGGCTACCAGATCAGCGAGGAGCGCTGGAACCAGCTGAAGAACATTCCCAACGCCATCCGTCCGGAAGATATCTAAGAGGGGTGAAGCAGTCATGACGTTTGATGAAAACACGCTGCGCAGTGTAATTGAAGAGGTCCTGAAGGAGATGGGCGAGGTGAGCGGCACCGCCGCCGCCCCCGCTGCGGCGCCTGTCGCCGCGGCCGCGGGCAAGCTGACCATCACCGAGAATGGCGAGGCCCGGAAGGGCACCGCCGCCGACGAGGTGGTCATCGGCCTGGCGCCCGCCTTCGGCACCAAGCAGGTTAAGACCATTATCGACCTGCCCCATGACAAGGTGCTCCGCGAGATCATCGCCGGCATCGAGGAGGAGGGCCTGAAGTGGCGCATCATCAAGGTGTACCACACCTCCGATGTTTCCTTCATCGCCCATGTGGCCGCCGAGTACTCCGGCTCCGGCATCGGTATCGGCATCCAGTCCAAGGGCACCACAGTTATCCACCAGAAGGACCTGCCCAACCTGTCCAATCTGGAGCTGTTCTCCCAGGCGCCTCTGATCGACCTGGACACCTACCGCAAGATCGGCAAGAACGCCGCCAAGTACGCCAAGGGCGAGTCCCCCACGCCGGTTCCCACCAGGAACGACCAGATGGCCCGCCCCACCTATCAGGCGCTGTCCGCCCTGCTCCACATCAAGGAGACTGAGCTGGTGGACAACAACAAGAAGCCGCAGGCCGTTACGGTCTCGTTCCAGTAAAGGAGGCAGCACGTTTTATGGATCAGGAACTTTTGATGAAGCAGATCGTGGAGCAGGTTATGGCCGCCATGAAGAACGGCACGCCCGCTTCCGCGCCCGCCGCCGCTTCCAGCTGCGGCTCCAAGGTCACCGCGGCCAACTATCCTCTGGCCGAGAGCATGGCCGACCAGATCAAGACCCCCACCGGCAAGGACTTCACCTCTCTGAGCTATGAGAAGGTCATCAACGGCGAGCTCTCCGCCGACGACATGCGCATCGCGCCCGAAACCCTGGAGATGCAGGCCCAGGTGGCCGAGTCCGTCCACCGCGAGGCCTTTGCCGGCAACCTGCGCCGCGCAGCCGAGCTCATCGCCGTGCCCGACGACCGCCTGCTGGAGATCTACAATGCCCTGCGTCCCTACCGCTCCACCAAGCAGGAGCTGCTGGACATCGCCGGCGAGCTGGACGGCAAGTACGGCGCCAAGACCGCCGCTTCCCTGGTGCGGGAGGCTGCCGAGGTTTATGAGAAGCGCGGCCGCCTGAAGAAGTTCTAATCATACTCCAGAGTCAGGAGGCCCCAGAATGAAACTGGTCGCAGGCATTGACATCGGAAACGCGACAACAGAGACAGCATTGGCCCGCATCGAGGACGGTCACGCGGTCTTCCTGGCCAGCGGAACCGTCCCCACCACGGGCATCAAGGGGACCCGCCAGAACATCAACGGCATCTTTCACTCCCTGACCAACGCTTTGGAGAAGGCCGGGCTGGAGCTCGAGGAGCTGTCGGAGGTGCGCCTGAATGAAGCCGCCCCCGTCATCGGCGATGTGGCCATGGAGACCATTACCGAGACCATCATCACCGAGTCCACCATGATCGGCCACAACCCCGCCACACCCGGCGGAATGGGCGTGGGCGTGGGAGAGACGGTTCTCATCACGGAGCTGGAACAGGCTCCGGTCGGGCGGGACTATATTGCAGTGGTGCCCGGGACGGTGGACTTTGAGGTGGCGGCCCGGCTGATCAACCGGGCCACCGCCGGGGACCGCAAGGTCACCGCAGCCATTGTCCAGCGGGATGACGGCGTGCTGATTCACAACCGCCTGACCTGCAAGATCCCGATCGTGGACGAGGTGGCGCTGATTGACAAGGTGCCTATCGGCATGCGCTCCGCCGTGGAGGTGGCCGCCGTGGGCGGCGTGGTGGAGGTGCTCTCCAACCCCTACGGCCATCGCCACTCTGTTTGGCCTGTCCTCTGACGAGACCCGGCAGGTGGTGCCCATCGCCCGGGCCCTGATTGGAAACCGCTCGGCGGTGGTGATCAAGACCCCGGCCGGAGACGTGAAGGAGCGAAAAATTCCGGCCGGCACGATTGAGCTACTGGGGGAAAACCGCAGCGTCAAAGTGGATGTGGACGACGGGGCCGACAAGATCATGAAGGCCGTGGAGTCCATTCCCAGCCTGGAGGATGTGCGGGGAGAGCCGGGAACCAACGCCGGCGGCATGCTGGAGAAGGTGCGCCAGGTCATGGCGAATCTGACTAGCCAGCACCCCAGGGACATCAAGATTCAGGATCTGCTGGCGGTCGACACATTCACACCCCAGAAGGTTCAGGGCGGCCTGGCCAACGAGTTTTCCCAGGAGAACGCCGTGGGCATCGCCGCCATGGTCAAGGCGGACCGCCTCCAGATGGAGGCCATCGCCCGGGAATTTGCCCAGCAGATCGGCGTCCCGGTCGAGGTGGGCGGCGTGGAGGCCGACATGGCCATCCGCGGCGCCCTCACCACCCCGGGCACCAACAAGCCCCTGGCCATTCTGGACATGGGCGCCGGTTCGACGGACGCCTCCATCATCAACGCCGAGGGACAGATCCACTCCATCCACCTGGCCGGAGCGGGCAACATGGTCACACTCCTGATCCAGTCGGAGATGGGACTGCCCGACTTTGACACGGCGGAGGATGTGAAAAAGTACCCCTTGGCCAAGGTGGAGAGCTTGTTCCACATCCGCCATGAAAACGGCACCGTGGAGTTCTTCCAGCAGCCGCTGGATCCCAACCTGTTTGCCAAGGTGGTCATTCTCAAGGAGGGCAAGCTGCTCCCCCTGGAGGGTGACTGGAGCATGGAGAAGATCCGGCTCATCCGGCAGCAGGCCAAGCAGAAGGTATTCGTCACCAACGCGATCCGGGCCCTGACCCGGGTCAGCCCCACCGGCAATGTCCGGGATATTCAGTTCGTGGTGCTGGTGGGCGGCTCCGCGCTGGACTTCGAGGTTCCGCAGATGGTGACCGACGCACTTTCCCAGTACAAGGTTGTCGCGGGCCGCGGAAATATCCGCGGCACCGAAGGCCCCCGCAACGCGGTGGCCACCGGGCTGGTGCTCTCCCTGACGGAAGGGAGGGGCTGATATGCCCGTAATCCAAGAAAGGATCAAGCCCACCGTCCATGTCCGCTGTGCAGAGGACGCCCCGCAGGAGGTACTGCGGCAGCTCCAGTACGGCATGGAAGAGGAGGGCATTCCCTGGGAGGCCGCGGCCGGGACGGGCGACGCCCTGTCCCTGGCCTGGGAGGCCGCCCGGAGCTCCCGGCTGGAGGTGGGAATCGGCCTGGACCGACAGGCGCTGGTTCTCCACTACTCCAAGCTGGAGCGCGAGCAGCCCCTGTTCCGTATTCCCGCCAATTCCGGTATGGAGACGGTGCGGGCGCTGGGGGCCAATGCGGCGCGGCTTGTGAAAAAGCTGCCGCTGAAGGCCCTGGACAGGAGGTGAGAGCATGCAGCAAAAAAGCCTGGGACTCATAGAGACCCAAGGCCTGGCGGCCGGCATCGAGGCCGGAGCGGGCGGCCCGTCCCGCCCAGGGGCGTGGCGCCGGGCCTCGAGCCCGCCGATGCGGCGGTGAAGTCGGCCAATGTGGAGCTGGTGGGCTATGAGCTGACCAAAGGCGGAGGCTGGACTACCATCAAAATCCTGGGCGATGTGGGCGCGGTGAAGGCAGCGGTAGACGCCGCGCGGATTGCCGCCGGTAAGGTGAGCCGGGTGGTAAGCACCCGGGTAATCGCACGGCCGTCCATGGGGCTGACCGGCCTGATCCACAACACCGACACGGTGGGAGATCAGCCGCCGGAGCCGCCTGCGCCGCCCGCTCCAACGGATCCGCCGGAGCCGCCGAAGTCTCCGGCAGACGTGCAGCCCGCAGAGGAGGGTGCTTCGGGGACGACGGAGTCTCTGGAGGAGGTACAGCCCGTTGAAGTGGAGCCTTCAGGGACGACGGAGTCTCTGGAGGAGGTACAGCCCGTTGAGGCGGAGCCCTCGGGGACAACGGAGTCTCCGGAGGAGGTACAGCCCGTTGAAGTGGAGCCTTCGGGGACGGCGGAGTCTCTGGAGGAGGTACAGCCCGTTGAGGTGGAGCCTTCGGGGACGACGGAGTCTCCGGAGGAGGCGCAGCCCGCAGAGGAGGGCGCTTCGGAGGCGATGGAGTCTCCGAAGGAAGCCCCCTCTGAAAAGGCGAAGGAAACACCCTCCAAACGGCGGGGGAAGAAGTCCGTAAAACGCTGAACCGCGCAGAAAAGCGGGACGGCAGCACTGATTTTTCTGATATTTTCTAGGAGGTTATCACAATGGGTGAAGCTCTGGGTATGATCGAGACAAAGGGGCTGGTCGGCGCGATCGAGGCGGCCGATGCCATGACCAAGTCCGCCAACGTTACGCTGATGGGCTATGAGAAGATCGGCTCCGGCCTGGTCACCGTCATGGTGCGCGGCGATGTGGGCGCGGTCAAGGCCGCGGTGGACGCCGGCGCCTGCGCCGCCGAGAAGGTGGGCGAGATCGTGGCGCAGCACGTCATCCCCCGTCCCCACACCGACGTGGAGAAGATTCTGCCGAAGGGCCTGTAAAAAGAGGCTTGAGGCATGGACAAGAACAACGTGGTTTCAGCAGAGATTGTCCGCCAGATCACCCGCATGGTGGTGGAGGAGCTCCAGAAGCAGCAGCGGCTGGAGCGCTCCACCCCCATTGGGGTCTCCAACCGCCATGTCCATCTGGACCGGGCGGACATGGACGCCCTGTTTGGTCCGGGCAGCGAGCTGACGGTCAAAAAAATGCTCGGCCAGCCGGGGCAGTACGCCTCGGAGGAGACCGTCACCATCCGCGGGCCCAAAGGGGAGCTCAGCCGCGTGCGCGTGCTGGGGCCCCTGCGCGCTCAGACGCAGGTAGAGATCTCCATCGCCGACGGCTTCACGCTGGGGGTCAAGCCCCCCGTGCGCGAGTCCGGTCAGTTGAAGGATACCCCGGGCATTGAGATCATCGGGCCCTGCGGGAGTGTAAAGAAGGACAGCGGCGTGATCGCGGCGCTGCGGCATGTGCACATGACTCCGAAGGACGCGGCGCGCTTCGGCGTGAAGGATGGCCAGTATATCCAAACGGAGATCGACGGCCTGCGGGGCGCGATCCTCTGCAATGTGCTGGTGCGCGTCTCCGACAAGTACGCGCTGGAAATGCACATTGATGTGGAAGAGGCCAATGCTCTGGGCGTCAAAAACGGCGACCGGGCCTTTTTCCTTGACGATTGAGCCGGGAAGGAGGCAGGGCAGAGATGGGCCAGGAGCTGACGCAGGCCAACGAAACCCTTCTGGAATTTGAGCGGCTGATTCAAACCGGCGGCTGCAATGCCTGGGAGGGCGCGTTGCGTACCGGGGTGGATCTGGGTACCGCCAACATTGTGCTGGCGGTGGTGGATGAACAGAACCGGCCGGTGGCCGGGGCCTCTTATCCGTCCACAGTGGTGCGGGATGGCATCGTGGTGGACTATATGGGGGCGGTTCGGGCGGTCACACAGCTGAAAGGACAGCTGGAGGAGCGCCTGGGCGTCATGCTGGATGCCGGAGCCTGCGCCATTCCGCCCGGCATCCTTGAGGGCAATGTGAAGGCCATCGGAAACGTCGTGGAGGCGGCGGGCTTCCGTCTGACCAATATCGTGGATGAGCCCTCCGGCGGCCGCCTCTGTGCTTGGCATTTCCGACGGCGCAGTGGTGGACGTGGGCGGCGGCACCACAGGCATCAGCGTCCTGAAGGACGGAAAGGTGATCTTCACGGGCGACGAGCCCACAGGAGGCACCCACATGACACTGGTGCTGGCTGGCTTCCACGGCTGGAATACCCAGGAGGCCGAATTGGCCAAGCGGGATCCGGCGCAGGAGGCCAATGTGTTTCCTGTGATCAAGCCGGTTGTGGAGAAAATGGCGTCCATTGTCCGGAACTACCTACGGGAGTACCCGGTGGAGACGGTCTATGTGGTGGGCGGCGCGTGCTGCTTCACCCAATTTGAATCGGTATTTGAGAAATTTTTGGGTGTCCCCGTGGTCAAGCCGGCGGCTCCGCTGCTGGTGACGCCCCTGGGGATCGCCGTAAACTGCAAGCTGTAAAGTAGGTGAGGACCGTTGACGACGGAGCAACTGCGCGGGATGGCGGACGAGGCGTTTGTCCAGATCCTGGCCCAGCGCGTTGTGGAGAAGCTCCTGGCGCGGCAGAAGCAGGCGCTGGTAGTCTACACCGGTTCCAACATCGGTGAGGCTGCCGCGCTGGAGGCCATGGGCCGCCTGCGCGGAGAGGGCTTCACGTTCCGGGTGCTCCTCTCCCGGGGGGCGTCCGGCCTGCTGGACGTGGAACGGCTCCGCTCCGTTCTGGAGCCGGAGAAGCTGTGGGTGGAGACTCCGGAGGAGACTCCGGAGGCGCTGACCGCCCGGTACGACACCATTTTGGTTCCGGCCATGACGGTACATACCGCCGCCCACGTGGCCGCCTGCATGGCGGACACACCGGCGTCCGCCGTTATTCTGGACGGCCTGATGCGGGGAAAGAACGTGGTGGTGAACATCGACGGCTGCTGCCCGGATCACGCCGAGCGCCTGAAGCGCGGCTTCCATATGGCGGAGCCGCTGAAGCAGGCGCTTCGGAACAATCTGGAGACCCTGCGCTCCTTTGGCGCGCGCCTGACCACCTCCGGCGGCCTCTATGACAAGACGCTGCGGGCGGTCGGCGGGGTACAGGCCCGGACGGCGGCACCGGCCGCGAGGCCGGAGGCCGAGCCCCGGAAGCAGGAGGGATCCGGCCAGCTCCGGCTGGAGGGCAGGGTTCTGAGCGGACGCCATATTCAGGGCTGCCCGCCTCACAGCACCCTGTGGGTGCCGCGGGAGACCCTGATTACCCAACTGGCCGCCGATGAGGCGCGCCGCCGGGACATCTGCATCCGAAAAGAGACGTAAAGCAGGTGGCAAAATGTATTTGGGAAGAGTGATCGGGACCGTGGTTTCCACCAGCAAGAACGAGCATCTGGTGGGGATGAAGCTCCTGGTTGTGGAAAAGCTGACGGAGCGCCTGGAGCGGGAAGGCACCAGCGAGGTGGCCGTGGACTCCGTGGGAGCGGGCACCGGCGAGATTGTCATTGTCTGCAAGGGCAGCTCCGCGCGCTATGTGTTCGGCAAGGGTGACGCCCCGGTGGATACCTCCATCGTGGGCATTGTGGATACGGTAGAGGTGGGCTGATGGCGAATCTTTACACCAAAACCGGAGACAAGGGCCAGACTAGCCTGGTAGGCGGCTCCCGGGTGAGCAAGTCCAGCCTGCGGGTGGAGTGCTACGGCACCATTGACGAGGCCAACTCCATGCTGGGGCTGGCGTATGCCCAGACCGACCGGGAATATATCCGCACCACGGTTCACCGCATCCAGGGCCGGCTGTTCGCCCTGGGGGCGGAACTGGCCAGCGACGAGCAGGGTGCGGCCGGGCTGACGGGAAAGATCTCGGAGGAGGACGTGGCCTTTCTGGAGGGCGTGGTGGACAAGTGCACCGAGACCACCGGGAAACAGACTCACTTCGTCATTCCGGGCGTGGACCCCGCCTCGGCGGCGCTCCATGTGGCCCGTACCATTGTCCGCCGGGCGGAGCGCCATGTGGTGGCCCTGGCGGAGCACGAGCCGGTACGCGAGGTGCTGGCCCGCTACATCAACCGCCTGTCCGACGCGGTATACGCGCTGGCCAGGCTTCAAGAGGATCTGACGCAGGAGGAGCGCCTGAGGGCGCAGGTGACTGCGCTGGTCCGGAAACAGCTGTCCGCCCCGGAGGGCGGCCTGCCCCCCTTTAGCCTGGCATCGCTCCAGAGGATGGCCCAGCGGGCCGTGGAGCGGGCCGGACAGCTCGGGGTTCCGGTGGTGTTCTCCGCGGTGGACAGCGGCGGCAATCTGGTCCTGCTCCAGAGAATGGAGGGCGCGCTGCTGGGCAGCGTGGACGTCTCGGCCGGAAAGGCCTATACCGCCAACGCCTTCCAGATGCCGACCCATGAGCTGGGCCAGGCGGCCCGGCCGGACGGCCCGCTCTACGGCATTGACGCTTCCGCTCCCGGGAAAATCGTGCTGTTCGGCGGCGGCTTCCCCTACGTGGTAAACGGGGAAGTCGTGGGCGGCATCGGCGTATCCGGCGGTACGGTGGAACAGGATATGGACATCGCATGGTACGCGATGTCTCTCTAAGGAGGAACAGCAAATGAACATTGATGAGAATGTGGTCGAATCCATTGTGAAGCGGGTTGTATCCCAACTGAGCACGGAGACCGCTTCCGCCCAGACCTGCCCGTCCGGCGGGGACTGGGGTGTATTTGAGAGCATGAACGACGCGGTGGACGCGGCCGTGGAGGCCCAGCGGGAGTATCTGAACCGCTCCATGCACGACCGGGCCTGCTATGTCCAGGCCATCCGCGACGTGGTGCTGGACCAGGAGAATCTAGAGTACATCTCCCGCCTGGCCGTGGAGGAGACTGGCATGGGCGGCTATGAGTACAAGCTCATCAAGAACCGTCTGGCCGCGGTCAAGACGCCCGGCATCGAGGATCTGACCACCGACGCCATGAGCGGCGACGACGGCCTGACCCTGGTGGAGTACTCGCCCTTCGGCGTGATCGGCTCCATCACCCCCACCACCAACCCCACTGAGACCATCATCTGCAACTCCATCGGCATGCTGGCGGCGGGGAACGCGGTGGTGTTCAGCCCCCATCCCCGGGCCAAGAAGGTGTCCCTGCACCTGATTCAGCTCATCAACAAGGCCCTCTGCAAGGCAGGCGCGCCCGCCAACCTGGTGGTCACCGTGTCCGCCCCCTCGATTGAGAACACCAACGCCATGATGAGCCACCCCAAGATCCGCATGCTGGTGGCCACCGGCGGCCCCGCCATCGTCAAAACGGTGCTCTCCAGCGGCAAGAAGGCCATCGGCGCCGGCGCCGGCAATCCCCCCGTCGTGGTGGACGAGACCGCCGACATCGAGAAGGCCGCCAAGGATATCGTGGACGGCTGCTCCTTTGACAACAACCTGCCCTGCATCGCCGAGAAGGAAGTCATCGCCGTGGACTCCGTGGCCGACTACCTGATCTTCAACATGAAGAAGAACGGTGCTTACGAGGTCAAGGACCCCGCCGTGATCAGCCAGCTGGTGGAGCTGGTGACCAAGGAGGGCAAGAGCCCCAAGACCGAGTTTGTGGGCAAGAGCGCCAAGTACATCCTGGACAAGATCGGCATTACCGTGGGCGATGACGTGAAAGTGATCCTCATGGAGACCAAGGAGGACCACCCCTTCGTGCAGGTGGAGCTCATGATGCCCATCCTGCCTCTGGTGCGGGTTCCCGACGTGGACCAGGCCATTGAGATGGCCGTCCGGGTGGAGCACGGCAACCGCCACACCGCCATGATGCACTCCCGCAATGTGGAGAAGCTGACCAAGATGGCCAAGCTCATCCAGACCACGATTTTTGTGAAAAACGGCCCCTCTTACGCCGGCATCGGCGTAGGCGGCGAGGGCTATACCACGTTTACCATCGCCGGTCCCACCGGAGAGGGCCTGACTTCGGCCAAATCCTTTGCCCGGCGCCGCAGATGCGTGCTCGTCGGAGGGATGGACGTCAGATAAACGGAGGTTTGGGCCATTATGCAAGAGAATCTGCTCGGCCTGGTGGAACAGGCCGGTGTGGTGGGCGCCGGCGGCGCCGGATTTCCCACCCATGTGAAGCTCAAGGCCCAGGCGGACACCGTCATCATCAACGGAGCGGAGTGTGAACCGCTGCTCCGGGTGGATCAGCAGCTGATGGCCCTCCAGGCCGGCGACCTGCTGGACGCCCTCGATCTGCTCGTGGAGCAGGTCGGGGCGTCCCAGGGCGTGGTGGCGCTCAAGGAGCACTACCACGCGGCGGTGGAGGCGCTGGAGCGGGAGCTGTCCAGGCATCCCAGGCTGAGGATTCACCGGATGGGCGCATTTTATCCCGCCGGTGACGAACAGGTGATCGTCTACGAGGTGACCGGACGCGTGGTCCCGGAGGGGGGCATCCCCCTGAATGTGGGCGTGGTGGTCAGCAATGTGGAGACGGCCCTCAATGTGCTGGCGGCCGTCCGCCATCAGGCCCCGGTGATTGAGAAGTATGTCACGCTGACCGGTGCGGTGCGCACCCCCAAGACCGTGAAGGTGCCCCTGGGCATCACAGTGGCGGAGGCGCTGGCCCTGGCGGGCGGCCCCACCGTGGAGCACTATGAGGTCATCAACGGCGGGCCCATGATGGGGCGTGTGGTGAGCACCGGAAGCGCTATTACCAAGACCACAAAGGGACTCATCGTAGTCCCGGAGGGCCATTCCCTCCTCCAGAGCCTGAACCGGCCCGTGCCGCGGATGCTCCAGGATGCCCGGGTGGCCTGTATGCAGTGCTCCCTGTGCTCCGAGGTCTGCCCGCGGGGCCTGCTGGGGCACCGCATCCAGCCGCACAAGATGATGCGCCTGGCCGCCTATGGCGCCCTCTGTGACCCGGAGTATACCCCCATGAACGCCTTCCTGTGCTGCGGCTGCCGCCTGTGCGAGTACGCCTGCGTGATGGGGCTTCAGCCCTGGAAACTGAACGGGATGCTCAAGGGCGAGATGGGAAAGAAGGGTGTCCGCAATGCGCTGCACAACCAGCCGGAGGCGGCCGCGCCGTTCCGGCAGTACAAGCGATACCCGGTTCACAAGCTGATTCACCAGTTGGGGCTGGACGGCTATGATGTCCCCGCCCCGATGGAGGACAGCTCCTGCGACTATCAAATGGTGACCCTGCCGCTGAGCCAGGGGGTGGGCGCACCCGCCCAGCCTGTGGTGCGCGCAGGGGACAGAGTGGAGAAGGGAGCCCTGATTGCGGCGGCCCCAGAGGGAAAGCTGGGGGCAAACCTTCACGCGAGCATCGCGGGCACGGTGACCGAGGTGACCGAGAGAGAGATTACCATCCAACAATAAAGATTGGAGAGGAACTGATTTATGGATATCTTGGCTCTGATCGCCGCATTTGGCGGCGGCATTATCGGCGCTTACATGGGCGCCCTTCCCGCCTTTATTATGACTGGTATCTACGCCCTGGTGGGCGGAGTCCTGACGGCTGCCGGCGTGGGCGGCGATGTTGCAGTCAACTACCTCGCCTTTGGTTCCTTTGTCGGCCCCCACATCGCCTTTGCCGGCGGCGTGGCCGCCGCCGGCTATGCGGGCCGCAAGGGCAAGCTGGCCTCCGGCACCGACATCCTGTCCTCCCTCAACGGCCTGGGTGAGCCCGACGTGCTCCTGGTGGGCGGCATCTTCGGGGTGCTGGGCTTCCTGATCCACTACTGCATCGGACTGCTGCCCGTCATCGGCAGGGGCGGCCCCCGCACCACCGCCCCCCCCCCCACCGGTCTGGGTG